>ERZ795056.2554-NODE-2554-length-20134-cov-7.639773_pt1 | contig 20134 bp, 16 predicted proteins | sample MGYA00375140_ERZ795056 | MGnify/ENA primary metagenome ERZ795056 (study PRJEB30185, sample SAMN05720227) | activated sludge metagenome | isolation source: Anaerobic digester | place: USA | collected 2015-03-09 ... | reverse complement strand
CCACGAGTAGCTCCAGCACATCGGCAAATCCAAGTCCGCGCGCAGGAATGACCCAGCCCACCTGCTGCCCCTGCCCATCCATAGCCTTGTACACATCCAAGTCGCCGACCTTCGCAGGCTCGCCCGTGGTCGCGCCCGGCACCAGGCTCGGGATCTGGCTCAAGGTATCGTTGAGTTTGTTCTGCTTGATCTTGGGGCTCAGCGTCGATTGCACACCCGCCAACGCCACACCAAAAATCGCGGAGAGCAGAATCACCAACCACGCCTGTCCTATGTAACTATTCTTCATCTTATCCAAACTGCTCACTTCTTACTGTTCACTGTCTTCCGGTCACTTCTTCCCCACCGGCACCGGCCCACCGACGGGCGATGGAATCGTCCAGCGATTCATAAGGGGCACCAGCGCGTTCATGATCAGCACCGAGAACATCACGCCCTCGGGATAACCGCTGAGTTTGCGAATCAGCATCACCAACGCACCGATACCGACGCCGAAAATGAATTTGCCGCGGGGAGTCAACGGACTGGAAACGGGATCTGTCGCGATGTAGAAAGCGCCGAACAACAGCGCACCGCCGAAAAGTTCGTGCAGCACTGTCCACCCCGTCCCGGGATGGAGAATCTGGATCAGGCCGCCGATCACGGCGACCGCGGCAATCACGCCCGCCGGAATTTCCCACGAAGCTGTACGCCGCAGGCAGAGGTAACCACCGCCGAGCAGGCAAGCCAACGCGCTGGTTTCGCCAAGTGATCCATTCGTCGTGCCGCAGAAGAGAGGAAGAAGACCCGTGTTCTGACCCAGTTGCTTGAGCGCCGTGAGCGGCGTCGCCTGCGTGAGTCCGTCGATGGGGCAATTTTTCAACACGTACGCCGAAGCGCCCACCGCCGCCGGAAACGCAATCATCGCAAACGCGCGGCCCAGCATGGCCGGGTTGAAGATGTTCTGCCCCAGACCGCCAAAGATGACCTTGCCCAGCCCGATCGCCACAAAAGCTCCGACAGCGCCGACATACCACGGGGCGTGCGCGGGCAACGACAACGCCAAGATGGCCCCCGTGACCACCGCCGAAAAATCGCTCAAGGTCGCCCGCTTGCCACGCATCGCCATGAACAACGCCTCGGCTGCCAGCGCGCTCACGATGCAGATCACGAGTTGAATCGCCGCGTACAGCCGAAACACGTAGAACGAAACCGCCAGCACCGGGATCAGCGCGATCAGCACGTCCACCATCATCCGCCGCGTCGTCAACGACGTGCTGAAGGTGTGCGGGCCGGGCGCAATGTGAAGGGCCGGAGCCGAAGGAGGCTCAACCTTGGCAACTTGCTGCGCTTCCTGTTTGGGTTCGTCGGTCATGTTCGTCCGTCAGTTCCAAGTTTCAAGTTTCCAGCGTCTCTTCTATCCCCGCGGCATCTGCGCCTTGCCCTTCCTCATCAATTGCACCAGCGGGATGTTGGCGGGGCAGATGTATCCGCAGCAGCCGCATTCGCAGCACGCCAGCAGGTGATACCGCTTCGCCATCTCCCAGTCTTCAAACTTCGAGGCCAGCGCCATCTTCGTCGGCACCAGGTTCAGCGGACAGACATCCACACACCGGCCACAGCGCACGCACGAGGTCTCCTCGGCCCGCTTCACGTCATCCTGCGTCAGCACCACCACACCACTCGTGCCCTTGGTCACCGGAATGTTGAACGTGCTGATGGAGAAGCCCATCATCGGCCCGCCCACCACCACGCGCGCCGCGTCCGCCGTGAATCCACCGCAGTAGTCGATCAGTTCCTGGTACGTAATGCCGATCGGCACGAGCAGATTCTTCGGGTTCTTGATACCGCGACCCGTCACGCTGACGATGCGATGCGTGAGCGCCTTGCCCCGCAGCACCGCGCGCGCGATCGCCGCCGCCGTACCCACGTTGACCACCACCACGCCGACATCCAGCGGCAACCCGCCCGTCGGAACTTCGCGCTTCAACACGGCCGGGATCACCTGGCGCTCGCCGCCCATCGGATACTTCGTGTGCACCGTCGCGATTTGCACCGCAGTGCCCTGCGCAGCCTTCTTCAAAGCTTCCACTGCGGCGGGCTTGTTATCTTCCACCGCAATCACGATCTGCTTCGCGCCCGATGCATGACCGGCCAACAACGCGCCCGTGACGATCGGCGCCGGAAATTCAACCATCAGCCGGTAGTCGGCCGTGAGGTAAGGCTCGCATTCGCAACCATTTACAAGAAGAGTGTCTACCGGGCGCTTTTCGTTCCGCGTCAGCTTCACGTGCGTCGGGAAGGCCGCACCACCCAAGCCCACCAGCCCCGCCTCGCGTACCGCCGCAGCAATCTGCGCCGGCTCATATTTCTCCAAACCGCTGGTCGGCCATTCGCCGCCGAAGATCTCCGCCTTCAGCGCATCGCCCGAGACTTGGTTGGGGCCGGCTTTGATCGGAATCGTTCTGACGTGGCGACCGTTCGGAAGTGTGGTCACCGACGCCATCATCACCGTGCCCGCGATCGAGGTATGGACCGGGGCCGAGATGAATCCCTTGGCCTCGCCAACCTTGTCACCCATCGCGAGTTCCTGCTTCACCTGCACGGCGGGATCGCAAGGCGCCCCGGTGTGCTGCAACATCGGAATCGCAATCTGTGCCGGCGGCGGCACAATTTCGATGGGACTATTCTGCGCGAGCCCCTTCTCGTCGGAAGGATGAATCCCACGCGCGAAATCTCCAGTCCCGGGCAAGTTCTTTAAAGAGGCTGTCATTTCAAATCATCCATCAACCAGACTTCCGGGGCTTGATGCACCGGACCACCACGATCGCCATCAACACACCCGCAAGGAACCCAACCGCTGCGCCGCCTACCTCGGCATTGGCGCTTCCACGCTTGACCAGCGCACCAGCCACGGCCGTCAGTAGCGGCAACAGAAACACCACCGTCGAAAGAAGGACCATCCGCCAACCGGCATAACCTTCATCCACGGATTGCACGCCAGGCCCGGCGAGATCGCAGCGCTCGCATTTCCCTGAACAACCCTCCGGAGCGCCTTCTTCCTGCTGGTTCACGGGGTGCATATGTCTACCGTCAATCCCCCCGGATACAAGAAAAAAACGAGCCGGAATTCGACGAACCCCGGCTCGCTCTCTATAACTTATTTGTGATGTTGCGGTTACGACATCGTCCCTCTCTCGCACGGATGCGAAAACATTATTCGATATCGCCATTCAATCCAACGGTGACTTCCTCCACTTGAAGATCGCTTCGCCCGCTCATGCGGACCGCATTGGAGACGATCGACGTCAGCCCCCCGCAGCATGGTACTTCCATTCGAACCACGATCACCTTTGGAATCGAGGGCTCTGCGAAAATCGCCGCCAGCTTCTCGATATAGCCATCGGTCTGGTCCAGCTTCGGACAACCGACCACGACTGACCTGCCTCGGATGAACCGCCAATGGATGTCCGCCGACGCAATCGGCGAGCATGTGCTCAGCACGACCAGTTCCCGGTTTTTGAAGTAAGGCGCATCCGGCCGAACGAGATGAATCTGCACCGGCCACTGCTGAAGCTCCGACGGAATCGCCTGACGCGGCCCCTGCCCACCCGATGGCTGCGACGCAGGCTTGGTCTTCTCCGGGTTGAACCGCATCGCCATCCCGGGGCATCCCCCCTTCGCCGGGCCTGCGGGGGGCACGCCCCTCGCCCCTCCGTGCTTGGCCGCCGCCTGGTTGAACTTGCGAACCGCTTCCGGCCCGCCGGTCTTCGCCACGTGTTCACGTGTCGCCGCCGGATCGTAATCCGGCACATCCGCCTCAACGATCTTCAACGCGCCGGTCGGACAGTCCCCGATGCAATCACCGAACCCATCGCAAAACTGTTCCTTCACCAGCTTCGCTTTCCCATCCACCAGTTTCAGCGCGCCCTCGGCACACGCCGAGATGCACGCGCCGCATCCGTTACACAGGTCCTCGTCGATCGTGATGATCTTCCGTTTCATACTGCTCACTTCCCCAGACACGCCGCCAAGTCGGCCTTCACGGTCGTGATGGGCTTGATGCCGAACTTCTCCGACAGCACACCGAGAATTCCCGGCGTCACGAACGCAGGCAACGACGGGCCGAGCCGGATATTCTTCACTCCAAGGAACAGCAGCGAGAGCAGAATGCACACCGCCTTCTGCTCGTACCACGAGAGGATCAGCGACAGCGGCAGATCGTTCACCCCGCAGTTGAACGCCTTGGCCAGCGCGCCTGCTACTTCGATCGCCGTGTAGGCATCGTTGCACTGACCGCAATCCATCAGCCGGGGCAGGCCGCCGATCTCGCCGAAGTCCAGCTTGTTGAATCGGAACTTGCCGCACGCCAGCGTCAGGATCACGCAGTCATCCGGAACCGCCTGCGCGAAATCGGTGTAGTAGTTGCGACCGGGCTTTGCGCCATCGCAGCCGCCGATCAGGAAGAAGTGCTTGAGCGCACCGGCCTTGACGGCCGCGACCACTGTGCCCGCGTGACTGAGAATCGCATGGTGCCCGAAACCGACGAGAATCGTCTTCTCCGGTTCGTCTGCCTGGAAACCTTCCGCTTCCATTGCCGCGCGGATCACCGAGCTGAAGTCCTGTGCCGTAACGTGTTCCACGCCCGGCCATGCGACAAGTCCGCTGGTGAAAATGCGCGCCTTGTAGCTGTCCTTCGGTTTCTGGATGCAGTTGGTCGTCATCAGCACCGCGCCGGGAAATTGATCGAACTCCGCACGCTGGTCCTGCCAGGCGCCGCCGTAGTTGCCGACGAGGTGCTTGTACTTCTTCAAACCGGGATACCCGTGCGCCGGCAGCATTTCGCCGTGCGTGTAGATGTTGACGCCCAGCCCATCGGTCTGCTTGAGCAACTCCTCAAGATCCTTCAGATCGTGCCCCGAAACCAGGATCGCCTTGCCCTTGACCGGCGTGATCCGGACCTTCGTCGGCACCGGGTGACCATACGTACCCGTGTTCGCCGCATCGAGCAGCCCCATGACTTTCAAATTCACTTCGCCGCACCGCAAGACCATGCCGAGCAGCTCATCCACCTTGATCGCAGGCCGCGTCAGGAAATCCAGCGCCTCATGGAAGAACGCGTACACACTGTCGTCCTCGCGACCGAGCACGAGGGCGTGGTCGGCATACGCCGCCGTTCCCTTGAGCCCGTAGACCAGCAGTTCCATCAGCGCGCCGGCATCGGTGCCGAAGGTCTCCAACTGTGCCTCGATCGATACCCCCTCCCCCTGACGGATGAGGTCGTCCATCGTCGCCGCCGGCGACCATGCCGCAGGTCCGTCCAGCTTCTCGGGCTGACGTCCCGCCCTGGCACAGGCATCCTCGTACAGCTTCTTTGCCGCGTCCTTCATCACGGCGGCCTTCCGAACAATTCCCGCCACACTGGCCGGATCGAAGTTCACATTCGTCACCGTCGTGAACAACGCCTCGGTCACAAACACGTCGATATCGCGCCGCTTCGCGCCCAACTGCCGCGCGCGGTGGGCATACATCGCAATGCCCTTCGTCGCGTGGACCAACAAATCCTGCAGCACCGCGGTATCCGGATCCTTCCCGCAGACACCGAACGCCGTGCACCCCGTACCCTTCGCCGTTTGTTCGCATTGGAAACAGAACATGATCTCGCTCCTCGTTGTTTTTCGACTGGTATGTCGTATTTGCTAATCCATCATTTCGTGATTACTCTACTCTGGACTTGCGGCGCGCTTCTTGACCCAGGTCAAGGAACCGGCAAAAAACTAATAATCGCGCAACCTGTTGATTATGAATGCGATACACCTTCTGAGCCAAACGGCCTTCTTTCGGGGTATATCCGACGACAACCGGCGTGCGCTGGCGCGCATCTGCCAGCCGGTCGAAGTTCGCAAGCGCGCGGTGATTTTCCACGAGGGCAAGGAAGGCCAGGCGATGTACCTGCTCGTGCGCGGGAATGTGCAGTTGCACAAGACCACGCCGGACGGGCGCGAGATTGTCATCAAGGTGATCAAGCCGGGCGAGGCGTTTGCCGAGGTCGTGCTTTTCGAGGAGTCGCGTTACCCCGTCACGGCGACCGCGCTGACGGCTAGCCTGCTGCTGAGAATCCTGCGCGCCGATCTGAGGGCCCTGTTGCGCAGCGAGGATTTCCGGAATGACTTCATCGCGATGCTGATGCGGAAACAACGGTACCTGGCCGACCGTATCCGGCAGGTCACCTCGCACAGCGTGGAGGAGCGCTTCTTTCATTTTCTCCGCGAGCAGTACGGCGACGGCCCCGAGATCAACGTCACCATCACGAAAAAAGAGATCGCCGCGGCGATCGGCGCCACGCCTGAAACGCTCTCACGTTTGATCCAGAAACTCAAACGCGCCCGCGTCCTGTCCTGGACGGGCAAGAAGCTGCGGCTGAACCCCAGCCGCCTGTAGCGCCGAACGACTTGCCACGCCGAAGTTGCGGACGAAGGCGGGTGTTCGGCGAATTGCGCCACACCGTGGCGCACGACACGCCGATCCTACCCCATCAACGTCAGCAGTTTCGCTGTGACTTCTTCCATCGTTGCGCTAGGAAGCTTGCAGCAGAAACGCGCCTTCCTTGATCTCCAATCCAAGCTCTTGACCTGGTCCGAGAGGACCACGCCGGCGAGCGGAAGATCGGATGGCAAGGCTACCTCGAAGGGATATCCCTTTACCTGGCTGGTGATCGGACAGAAGAGAGCCAAACCCACCTTGCGATTATACTCGCGCGGGGACAGCACGACGGCCGGGCGATGGCCCGCCTGCTCATGACCAGCCTGGGGATTGAAGGATAGCCACACCACATCGCCTCGCTGCGGACAATAGAGGTCGCTCATCACCACACCTCATTGCCCATGGGTCCGCCCGTATCCACCTCCGTGTGGACATTGCGCTTGGAGACGTGCTTCAGCAACTGGCCAAGCCGATAAACCCGTTTGACCTGCGGCTCGAGAAGAAGCCGTCCCTCGCGCACGGTCAGGTTCACCGACGAACCCGTCTCCAGATGAATATCCTGGGCAACCGCCTTGGGGATGCGGACAGCCAGGCTGTTCCCCCATTTCTGGATCGTGGTCATCATATCCGCTCTCCTACATGCTGTATCTACAATGAAGATACACCGTCTTGCAGAGATGTAAACCCTCCTCTGTGCCCTCTGCGTTCTCGGTGGTGAGATCCGTCGTCTACTTCGCGTCGAACAACGCGGCGATGTCCGGACGGTTGGCGTCCGCCGCCAGTTCACGCGGAGTCTTGCCATCGTTCGTCTTCGCGTTTGCATCGGCCCCGGCATCGAGCAGTAGTTTGACGATCTTGGCGCTGCCGTGATGCGCAGCGAAATGAAGCGGCGTTTCGCCGCGCGCGTTGGCGGCATTGACATCGGCCTTGCCCGCGAGCAGCAGTTGTGTGAAATCCTCAAGACCCAATCCTGCGGCGAGATGAAGCGGGGTCTTGCCCTCGCTATCCTTGACGTTCACATCTGCGCCATGGGCAAGGAGCACCTGCGCGACGGCTACGCGGTTGTTCTCCGCAGCAATGCCAAGCGGCGTCACGCCGTCGGCCAGCTTCGCATCCACCGGCGCGCCCGCGGCCAGGAGAAGAGTCGCGATGGCCGCGTTACCGCCCTGCGCGGCAAGATGCATCACCGACGCGCCGCTCGCCGCCGTCTCACGCACATCCCCGCCGCCCGCCAGCGCAGCCGCCACCGCCTGCTCGCTGCCGGACCGGACGGCGTCGATCAGCGTGCCTGCCGGTTTCTTTGCGCATCCCACCATCAACGCCGAAATCAAACAGGTCACCATCAGGCCACGCCACATATTCATCGATTCATCTCCTGTATAAAACCGCGCATTGCTTCGTTATGGTGAACTCCGGCACGCCCGTAGGCAAGATTTTCCAAGGGGTTGCCCGCATCCTTGCCTCATCTGGAGTGCGCTGGCTCGACAGCGCTTTGTGGCGGCCCGGCTCGACGGGCCGCTATGGCAGAGCGGCGTCAAGCCGCCGCACTCCAAAACAGAAAGGCAAGGTTTTCCAATCCTCCACAGCCTCGGCGAAGGAGGATGGAAAATCAGGGCTTCGCCGGCTGTTCCATCGGCGCAGGTTCAGGCGCGGCGGGCTTCTTCGGCGTCAGGTTAAGCCAGCCAATCGTGTTCAGGAACGCGATCGTGACCGCCACCGGGCTGATGAATCGGATGAAGATGCCCCAGACCGATGCGAGGGTGACGACGTGCCGCGGATCGTTGTGCGACGGGTCGTCCTTCAGGCCAGCCAGCAAGGCGACGAGATGTACGTCGGCAAAGTTATGCGAGCCGTGACGGATTTCATCAATGGCTTTCTTCGTGCCCCAGACCCAGCCGACAAACAGCGATATGAAAAGACCGCCAAGCGGCAACATCCAGTTCGACGCGAGGTTATCCATGACGTCGAAGAACGACGCCTTGGTCTTGCCGAAGGCGACCACGAGCGCGTCGTGCAGCCACGGAAGATTCTGCCATCCGGTGATGCTGATCGCGGAGAGGCTGCCGAGCAGGAAGATGACGAGGCCGAAGACCACGGTCGCGCTCTTGCGGCTCCATTTGCGCTCATCCACGAAGTAGGCGGTCACCACCTCCAGCAGGCTGATGCCGGACGTCAGCGCGGCGATCAGCAGCAGGAAGAAAAACATCGCCGCCCAGAATGGTCCAAAGGGGATGTGATTGAACACCACGGGCAGAACCTGGAAGACCAGCCCCGGACCGGCATCCGGCGCAAGACCGGTCGCGAAGACGGAGGGAAAGATCGCCAACCCCGCCAGCAGCGCGACGGCGGTATCCAGGCAGACAATCCACAGCGTCGCCATGAAAATGTTCTGCTCCTTCTCCACGTAACTGCCGTAGGTGATGATCGCGCCCATGCCGAGGCTGAGCGAGAAGAAGGCGTGACCAAGGGCGATGAGAATCGAGTTCGTGCTGATCTTGCTGAAGTCGGGGCTGAGATAGAACTGAACTCCCGCCATGGCTCCCGGCAACGTGATACCGCGGACGATGAGTACGATCAGGATCAGGAACAACACCGGCATGAGAATTTTCGACCACCGCTCGATGCCGGAACGGATGCCCTTGTAGACAATGAGCACGCACAGCAGCATGAACACGGCGTGACACCCCACCGCCCACAGCGGGTTATCGATGAACGATCCAAAAGCGGCTGCAGCCACGGGGACATCCGTAAACGCCAGCTTGCCGGTCACGGCCTTGATCATATAACCGATCGTCCAGCCCGCGACGACGCTATAGAAGGACAGGATGCAGAACCCGGCAACGACCCCCATCCCACCGACGACTTTCCAGCCGTAGCGGAAGATCACCACGCCAAGTCCCAGCGTCATGGCGCTCCAACCCCACTCCTTGAACGCCGCGAGAAAGATGCCCAGCAACACCATGCATAGTCCGATAAAGTGGGCCAGACGCGAGATCGGCGGATTCAGCACGCGGAACGCGCCGACCGGGCTCAGTTGCGTATGACGTCCAAGCGTGATCTCGCAAATCATCACCGGTACGCCAATCACGGCGATGCAAAGCAGGTAGACCAGTACAAACGCGCCACCGCCATTCTCGCCCGTGATGTAGGGAAACTTCCAGATGTTCCCGAGCCCGATGGCCGATCCGGCCGCCGCCATGATGAATCCGAAACTGCTGCTCCAGTGTTCGCGACCCGCCGTTGTCTGGCTCATGAGGGCTCCTCCGCTAGGCGGTTCTATCAGAAAAGATTCCCGCGGTTCAACCGAAACTCCGGGTCAAAGGCGCGTTTCACCGCGCGCATTTCCGCGATCCCTTTCTCCCCGTACATTTCCTTCAGCAGTGCGACCTTCAGCTTGCCGATGCCGTGCTCGGCCGACACCGTGCCGCCCATGGCGATAATTTCTTTCGCCCACGCCACGTACAATCCGCGGCCGCGGTCATATTCCTGCTGATCGCGCGGCAGGATGTTGACGTGGATATGGTTGTCGCCGATGTGGCCGAACATGACGTACTCCAATCCCGAGGCGTCCAGCGCGCGGTGATAGAGCACCATCACATCATCCAGCCGGTCGTCCGGTACGGCCATGTCGGTGCCGAGTTTCGTCAGCCCGGGACTTGTCCGCCGCCGCTCATCAATCAGGAGGTTCACCGCCTCCGGCACCGCGTGGCGGAACGTGTGCATGCGCTCCATCTCCCGCGCCGTCGTCGCGATCCATGTCGCGTTCTCATCGCCGCCGCAGGCCGCGATGATCTCCGCCAACGCGGAGACGGTATCCGTGAGAGGATCCTCCTGCTCGGCATGGAACTCAGCGTAGACCGCCGCGGCGGAACCCGCCGGAGTGGATGGCAATTCCGCAAACGCCGCATGGTCCTTCTTCGCGCGAGCAAGCAGGTCCAGCGCGCGGCCGTCGAAGAACTCGATCGCCGCGGCACTCACGGCACCCGGTTCTTCGCGGATGCGGCGCACGTAGCGGATCGCCTCGGCCTCGGACGGCAGAAAGGCCATCACGCCCCACGCAAACGCGGGCGCCGGAATCAGCACGAGATCGGCCTCCGCCACAACGCCCAACGTGCCCTCCGCCCCGATAAAGAGATCGACGAGATCCATGTGATCGGCAGCGCAGTAACCGGCGGCACTCTTCACGCGCGGCAACGTGTACGACGGCAGCACGCCCTCCACGGCGCGGCCCTCCGCAACAAACGAGAAGCGTCGGCCGTCTGTATGGAATCGGCCGCGCGCCAGATCCAGCAGCGAGCCGTCGGCCAGCACCACGCACACCCGGTCGACATATCGCCGGGTCGGACCGTAAAGGAACGAACACGCACCGGACGCGTTGCATGAAATCATGCCGCCGATCGTCGCCGTGGTTTCCGTCGGATCGGGTGGAAAGAAATGCGGCGCGGCGGCGCGGAAGGCCTCCAGTGCGGAGAGCGATTCGGCCGACCAGCCCGTCGTATCGAATTCTTTCCTCAGCAGCGCCGCGCGAAGATCCGTGAGCAGGACACCAGGCTGAACGCGAAGAAGAAATCGTTTCCCCTCGCGGTCTTCGCGAAGACCAAGGATGCGATTCATTCGGCTGAGGTTGAGCACATGACCACCGTCGGGTACCGCGCCGGCCGTGATGCCGGTACGGCCGCCCTGCACCGTCACACCGGCACCCTGCGATGCGGCATGCGCCAGCGCCTGCCGGATCTCGTCGGTCGAGGTTGCAAAGGAAATGCTTTCGGCGCGCCCGACGCGACGGGACTCATCCCGCAGGAAATCCTCGTGCGCCGGATGCACGTCATGGATCAGATCGCTCATCTTGTCGCATCCTAGCGCGCTTCGCGGCCGGGATAAAGCCTGCGTATTCAGTGACCTCTGGCCGACAACGCCAAGCTGGGGTACACTGCCGCAGACGGTGAAGTCATGACAGAGCGTCTTGAAGAAAAGAAACGGGAACTGCCGCCGGGCGCTACGCGCCTGAATCTGCTGGGCGTGGAATACGCCCACGTCAAAACCGCGGATGGCGGCGATCTCTACCTCACGAACTACGGCGTGCCCTTCTACGAGCAGATCCGGCCGGCCAACTGGTATGCCAAGGATTGGTTCGAGGCCAACCGCGAACGGCTGTGCGGGACCAGCACTGTCTACCGCGTCCGCACCCAACCCGTGAACGGGCGCAGCAAGGATGTCGTCGTCAAATGGTGCCGCGTCGGTGAAGAGGTGCCGTTCGACACGTTCACGTTCACCAAGTTCGCCGAGGCGGAGTTCAACAGCCCTTACGAGGAATTCTCGCTCGTGATGGAGATGCGCAAGAACCGCGAACACACCACCATCCTCACGCACCGCCCACTGGCCATCTACGTGCCTGCCAAGAAACTCAAGTTGTGGCAAACCGGCCGGTCGCAGTCGAAGATCGAACTCAAGAAGGCCAAGTTCCGCGACGTGGAACTCGATATCTACCGGCAATACATCCTCATCTATGAATGGGTCAAGGGCGTGTCCTGCCCGGAGGCCTACCACGAGATCACCAAGGACGATGATGAGCGGCGGAAGCACATCATCACCCTCACAGACCAAAGCGTGGAGGACATGCGGCGCAAGGGATTCCGCGTGCTGGACATGAAGCCGGAGCATCTGATCGTGCGGCCGGATGCGAAGGGCGATCTGCTGCGCGCGCGCGACGGCAAAGTGGCTTACGCACTGGTCGATTTCGAACTCCTTGAGCGGACGCCCGAACATGAACGCGAAGTCACGGCCTCGCGGCGGGCGACCTATCTCAAACACCAGAAGGACCGGTTCGTGCCGCCACCCGGAGTCACGTTCCCGGAGAATCTCAAACCCACGACGCTCCTTGGTGTCGATTACGTGTACGGCCATTCGGAGAGTACGCAGGGCGAGCTCTGGGTGGTCGGTCTCGACCCCGAGTTGTTTGACTACTTTCTGCCCGAGCGCTGGCGCCGCACGAGGAAGAATAAACTCTCGCAGACAAACGAGACCTACTACACGAAGACCAAGGACAACATCAACCTCGTCTGGAAGGTCTCACGCTGCGGCGAACGGCCGGACGCAGACCCGGAAACCAAATCCGGACTGCATATCCTTGAGCACGGCTACAACAGCCCGTTCGAGGAATTCGCCATCGCGCTCGAACTGAACCGGCGCGGCTTCCCGGCGACCTACCCGCGGGCGATCTACATGACCGGCCAGGAAACCGAACTGGCCGATTACCACGTGGACGTCCGCCGCTACAACACGCACCAGAATCTGAAAACACCGGGCGGCGAAAAAGCCCTGCGGAAGGAACACAATTACATCATGGTCTGGGGCTTCTGGAACGGGCTCGATGAAGTCCTCGCGCGAAAAGACGACACCTATTGCCGGGCGGTCAGCCTGCCCCAGGCGCTGACGGATAAACACATCACCGACGCCCAACTCGCCGAACTGATGGAGAACGCGCGGATCAAACTGCGGGAGCTGGGATTCGAGGATCTGAACCTGAAGCCGACACACTTCCTGCTGTCACTCGATCCCGCCGGCAAACTGCTCACCACCGACGACGGACAGCTCGCCCTGCGCATGTGCAACTTCAGCCTGCTGCGGCGCCTGTGATGCGCCACAAGTCCGCGACCGGCGGTCGCGACTACAAGGCCTTCGCGTAGAGCTCGGCCACCTTGTTCCAGTTGACCAGGTTCCACCACGAGATCAGGAAATCGGCGCGGCGGTTCTGGAACTTCAGGTAGTAGGCGTGCTCCCAGACATCGACGACGAGGATCGGTTTGCCCGTGTTGGCAACCACGCCTTTCATGATAGGCGTGTCATGTCCGGGAGTGGAGCAGATGGCGAGCCCGCCGCCATCCTTCACGTAAAGCCAACCCCAGCCCGAGCCGAACTGCGCCACCGCGGTCTTCGCAAACGTCTCGCGGAAACTTTCGAAACTGCCGAATGTCTTGTCGATCGCCTTCGCCAAGTCGCCCGTTGGCTGCCCACCCGCGTTCGCCGCCAGCAACTCCCAGTAGAGGTTGTGATTCAACGTACCGCCACCGTTGTTGCGCACCGCCGTGCGGATATCTTCCGGGACCGCGGCGAGATTCGACACCAACTCCTCGATGCTCTTCGAGGCCAGCGCGGGATATTTCTCCAAGGCTTTGTTCAGGTTGGCGACATACGCCGCGTGATGCTTGTCGTGATGAATCTCCACGGTGCGGGCATCCATGTGCGGCTCGAGTGCGTTGGACGGGTACGGAAGAGGGGCAAGTGTATAGGGCATGGTTCTTCTCCTTCTGCTTTCCCCGAGCATAGGATCCAATCCCTGCTTTTTCAAGCCGTCAGTTGACCCGGAGCACATGCGCGCTTATCGTACGGATCGTGGGCGGACCCGAATTTTCGGAACCGAGCCACGGGTTTTCGCGATTTCAATGAGCGAACCTTCCACTTCGCAAAGCGATAAGACCGCGCAGGCCGCGATGGATGTCCTGGATGGCGTCAGCCGCCAGAACCGATTCAAGCGCCTGCTCGTTTTCATGGGTCCGGCGTTCATCGCCAGCGTGGCGTATGTGGATCCCGGCAACTTCGCCACGAACATCCAGGGCGGCGCGCAGTTCGGCTACATGCTGCTGTGGGTGATCGTCGCCAGCAACCTGATGGCCATGCTGATCCAGACGCTCTCGGCCAAGCTCGGTCTCGCAACGGGGATGAATCTCGCCGAGCACTGCCGCACCCAGTTCCCCAAGTCGCTCGTATGGACCATGTGGGGCGTTATGGAACTCGTGGCGATGGCCACCGACCTTGCCGAGTTCCTCGGCGCAGCCATCGGTTTCAACCTGCTCTTCGGCACGCCGCTGTGGGTTGCCGGCCTGATCACCGCACTCGTCACCTTCCTCATTCTCGGCCTCGAACGGTACGGCTTCCGCCCGCTCGAAGCCGTCATCGCCGCCCTCGTGGGCGTCATTGCCGTTTGTTACCTCGTCGAAACCGTTCTCGATCGACCCGACTGGTTTGCCGTCCTGCGCGGCGCCGTGACACCGCAATTCCAGGGCCGCGAAAGCACCCTGCTGGCAGCGGGCATCCTCGGCGCCACCGTTATGCCGCACGTGATCTTCCTGCATTCATCGCTGACGCAGGGCCGCGTCGTCACAAGGGACACGGGCAAACTGAAACGGCTGTTCCACTTCCAGCTCATTGACGTGGCGATCGCGATGGGCGTGGCGGGACTGATCAATGCAGCCATGTTGATCATGGCGGCCGCAACGTTCCACCGCGCGGGAATGACCGAGGTCGGCAGTATCGAGGAGGCCTATCGCACGCTCGAGCCGCTGCTCGGCCACGCGGCGGGATGGATCTTTGCGATTTCGCTTCTGGCTTCTGGCCTGTCATCGGCCTCCGTCGGCACCATGGCCGGCCAGGTGATCATGCAGGGCTTTCTGCAGCGGCACATCCCGATCTGGGTCCGACGGCTCGTCACCATCATCCCATCGCTGATCGTCATCGCGCTCGGGCTGGATCCAACCCGCACGTTGGTGATCAGCCAGGTCGTGCTCAGCTTCGGCCTGCCGTTCGCCGTCATCCCGTTGATCCTGTTTACGCAGCGCCGAGACATTATGGGCGAGTTGGTCAATCGGCGCGTGACCACCATTCTCATATGGATCATCGCCATACTGATCGTGGCACTGAATATTCATCTGCTTGTGCAGACGCTTCGGGGAGGAATCTGACATGTTTAAGCATCTCCTGGTTCCGCTCGACGGATCGGCCCTCGCCGAGACGGCCCTGCCCGCTGCGGTGTCCCTGGCTGCGCGCAACAATGCGGTCATAACACTCCTGCACATCATCGAGCGCGATGCCCCTTCCACCGTTCATGGCGAACGCCACCTGCGCACTGCAGACGAGGCAAAGACCTATCTCGACGATCTGGCCCGGCACGCATTCCCGCCCGGCATGAAAGTGTCGTGCCATGTCCACGAAGCCGAGATGAGGGATGTCGCACGCGGCATCGCCGATCACCTGCTTGAGCTCCATCACGACACGGTGGTCATGACTTCGCATGGCCACAGCGGACTGAAGGCCATGCTGTTCGGCCGCATCGCCGAGCAGGTTGTGGCACTCGGCAGTATGCCCATCCTCCTCGTCCGGCCAAAAGAGGGAGCGAAAGAATCCTTTTCCTGCCGACGAATTCTGATTCCGCACGACGGCGTTCCCGCTCATGAACCCGGCCTGGCGGCCGGCATGCAACTTGCAACTCTCTGCGGAGCCGAGACAAAGATCGTGATGGTCATACCGACGCGTGGCACGCTCGGCGGTGCAAAGTCTTTCACCGGCACGGCCCTCCCCCTCGCCACCAAGGCCGTACTCGAACTCGCACGCGAGGACGCGATCGAGCACATCCAGCACCATGCCGCGGAAATGAGACAGAGGGGTATTGTGGCAGAGGCCGAAGTCCTTCGAGGCAATCCTGCACGGCAAATCATCAATGCCTGCAAGTCGTTTGGTGCGGACGTCGTGGTGCTCGGGACGCACGGGCATGTGGGCACAACGGCCTTCTGGCAGGGCAGCACCGCGCCACGAGTCGCTGCGCGCGCCGATTGTTCAGTACTCTTTGTGCCGATAACGGCAACGTAGTCTCAAGCGTGCGGCAGCCCGCCGCGGTCCAGCAGCACCGCTGACATCCGCTCGCGCCACTCCTTCGCATCACGCATCTGCATCAGCGACGCAAGAAGGGGGCGAGGGATGGCAAGGCCCTTGATGTACTGCGCGATCCACGCGCGATATCTCAGCACCGCCGCCTGTTCGCCATACAACTCGATGCCACGATCAAAGTGCTCAAGCATGAACGCCACACGCTCCTCGGCAGTCGGCTGCGGTAGCGGGGCTTCGCCTCTAAGACCCCGCGCAATATCGCGCAGGACCCACGGTTCCTTCAATGCACAGCGTCCCACCATGATCCCCGCACAACCCGTCCGGCGGAAGACCTCCCGTGCTGTCTCGACCGACACCACGTCGCCGTTGGCGATCACGGGAATCCGAACCGCTTCGACCACGTGACGTATGCTGTCCCAATCCGCCGTCCCGGAGAACCCCTGGGCGCGGGTACGCCCATGCACCGTGACCGCAGCGACGCCCACCTTTTCAAACTCGCGCGCCAGCTCGACGGCGATGTTCTCGGTCCAGCCGAGGCGAATCTTGACCGTCACGGGAATCTTGACCGCCTGCGCGACACGCGCCGCCATGTCGATGGCCTTGGCCGGCGTCTTCAGCAACGCCGACCCCGAACCGTGACTCACGACCTTCTTCTGCGGACAACCCATGTTGATGTCGATCAGCACGGCCCCGTGCTCTTCGAGCCACCGCGCGCCCTCGACCAACGGTGCCGCATCCTTACCGTAGATTTGAAAACCCAGCGGGCTGTCCTCCGGGCAACTCGCAATGATCTCCCGGGCCTTCCGCGTGCGGGTGCGAATCAGACTGGTTGGGTTGAGCATTTCCGTGTAGGCCAGCCCCACCCCGCCGAGCGAGCGGACGCCCAGCCGAAACGGGAGGTCGACATACCCGGCCATCGGGGCCAGCAGCACCGGACTGTCGAGCTTGAGCGTGCCGATTGTGAGTGTCTGGGGAAATTCCATTGCGTCGCGCATCGTAGGCGGCGCACGGAACGGCCCGCAAGAACAAAGACGCCAACACCCTGCTTGACCGGGGAATCAGGTCGCTTATCATGCTCGCCAAGCCCATAGGACCCCGTTGTTCCAAGGGCCGTAAAGCGAATTAGATCATACGGAAAGGACCGATCCATGAAGTCGAGGTTTTCAGCCGTCTTGTGTCTCACCGCCGTGCTTATGGCCTCCGGATGTTCGTCGTACCGCATTGCCATGACCCCGGACGCGCGTACCGGCGCATCGGCGGCCAGCTCCACTGCGAAGTTCAAGATCGCCTCGGTCCAACTTGTGACCCCGACCAACATCGTCGCCACGGGCATGCCCGCCTACGGCGTCTATGCGATGACCGATCAGGAACTCCAGGCTAAACTCATGGCCGCCTCGGAGAAGTACTATCCCAACATCTTCGCCGACCGCGCCACCTCCATCCCTCTGGACGTCGTGGTGACCCGAACCGCCTCCGAATCAACCATCGGCGGCGATGCCTGCGTATCCTGCCTGACCCTGACGATCCTTCCCCTGCGGAGCAAGGAACGCAATGCCTTCTCCGTGGAAGTCAAAGTCAAGGATCCCGGGGTCTCCAAAACCCTCGCTGGCGGCGTGACCTTTACGCGCCAAGAGACGGGCTGGATGTCGATCCTGCCCACCGGCTGGATCCCCGTCCCCGGCTCCGGCACGTTCGCCTGGGGTACGGACGGCGGCCTCAAGCTCTGCGAGGACTACACGCTCAGCGTCACGGTGGAATCCATCGTCAAGGCCCTGAAACGCGTGGATCAGGCTGCCTGGGATAAGCTGGCTGCAAAGCAGTAATTCCTGCGCCGGAAGAGCCCGGCTGGCCGGGCTCTTGACCTGAAAAAGACCCGGGGATGTAACCTGCTGCCTGACAGGCAGATAGGCTTGTTACGCCCGATTTCTGCCAACACGAACCTTGCACGGCCGTCCGGGGGTGTGCTATGCAAGGCGGGCTTTTTGTCGAGTTGCGGATCAATCTCAAGAATTCACTGAATTCAACACGCCGAAAGCAGAACGGAGACACGGTTAGCATGAGTAAGAACATCACGATCATCGACGGCAATGAAGCCGCCGCCTACGTGGCGCATAAGACCAATGAAGTCTGCGCCATCTATCCCATCACCCCCTCCTCCAATATGGGCGAGTGGGCCGACCAGTGGTCGTCGGAAGGCCGCAAGAACATCTGGGGCACAATCCCCCAGGTCGCAGAACTTCAGAGCGAAGGCGGCGCAAGCGGCGCCGTACACGGCGCCCTTCAGACCGGCGCACTGACCACCACCTTCACGGCCTCGCAGGGCCTCCTGCTGATGATCCCCAATATGTATAAGATCGCCGGCGAATTGACGTCGACCGTGTTCCACGTCTCCGCCCGGTCACTCGCCTGCCAGGGCTTGTCGATCTTCGGCGATCACTCCGACGTCATGTCGACCCGCCAGACCGGGTTCGCCCTCCTCGCCTCCAATTCGGTTCAGGAGGTCATGGACACCGCCCTGATCGCCCAGGCGGCGACGCTGGAATCCCGCGTGCCGTTCATTCATTTCTTCGACGGCTTCCGCACCTCCCACGAGGTCAATAAGGTCGAAGTCCTCTCCGATGACCAGATTCGCGCGATGATGTCCGACGACCTGATCATGGCGCACCGCCAGCGCGGGCTCACGCCGGACCGCCCCGTCATGCGCGGCACCGCACAGAACCCTGACGTCTATTTCCAGGGCCGCGAGACCGTCAATCCGTTCTACGACGCTTGCCCCGGGATCGTGCAGAAGGCGATGGACCAGTTCGCCAAGCTCACCGGCCGCCAGTATCGGCTGTTTGACTACTTCGGGCCGGCTGACGCCGACCGCATCATCATCCTTATGGGCTCCGGCGGCGAAACCGCGCTCGAGACCGTGATGTTCATGCAGAAGCACGGCGAGAAGGTCGGCATCATCCGCGTCCGACTCTATCGCCCCTTCTCCGCTGAACACCTCCTCCAGGCGCTGCCCAAGTCGGCCAAGGCTGTCGCCGTGCTGGACCGGACCAAGGAACCGGGCTCCGCGGGCGAGCCGCTTTACCAGGACGTTGTCACCGCCTTCAGCGAGGCCGTCGCCGCCGGCAAGCTGCCGAAGATGCCCAAGGTCATCGGCGGTCGCTACGGGCTCTCCTCCAAGGAATTCACCCCGGCCATGGTCAAGGCCGTGTTCGACGAGTTGAAGAAGGATCAGCCGAAGAACCACTTCACCGTCGGCATCCGCGACGATGTCACCGGGTCGAGCCTCGACTACGACGCGAACTTCATCGCGGAATCCGAGCGCTGCGTGCGCGCGATGTTCTTCGGCCTCGGCGCCGACGGCACCGTGGGCGCGAACAAGAACTCCATCAAGATCATCGGCGAAGAGACCGACATGAATGCGCAGGGCTACTTCGTCTACGACTCGAAGAAGGCCGGCTCACGCACCACGTCGCACCTGCGCTTCGGTCCCGACCCGATCCACTCGCCATACCTCATCCAGGCCGCGAATTTCGTCGCCTGCCACCAGTTCATCTTCGTGGACCAGGTGGATATGCTGAAGTACGCCATGAAAGGCGGCACCTTCCTGCTGAACAGCCCGTTCGGCCAGGATGAAATCTGGGACAAGCTGCCCCGCAGCGTGCAGCAGCAAATCATCGACAAGCAGCTCAAGTTCTACGTGATTGACGGCTACAAGGTGGCCGAGGCCACGGGCATGGGCAGCCGCGTCAACACGATCATGCAGACCTGCTTCTTCGCCATCTCCGGCGTGCTGCCCCGCGAGGAAGCCATCGCGGCCATCAAGAACGCCATCAAGAAGACCTACGGCAAGCGCGGGGAATCGGTGGTGCAGAAGAACTTCGCCGCCGTGGACGCGGCGCTCGATCACCTGCACGAAGTAAAGGTACCCACCGCCGTGTCGAGCACCATCGACATGCTGCCGCCGGTTCCGGTGGAGGCGCCCGAGTTCGTCCAGAAAACGCTCGCTCCGATCATC
>ERZ795056.2547-NODE-2547-length-20182-cov-10.397874_pt1 | contig 20182 bp, 16 predicted proteins | sample MGYA00375140_ERZ795056 | MGnify/ENA primary metagenome ERZ795056 (study PRJEB30185, sample SAMN05720227) | activated sludge metagenome | isolation source: Anaerobic digester | place: USA | collected 2015-03-09 ... | reverse complement strand
AAGAGGAGCTCCCACATGTCGGCGTGGATGAGCGGCATTCCGAAGACTTTCATGGTCCAATGTTACGGGTTCAGGCGGCCTTGCGGATCTTGTCCAGCTTCAACAGCACGGCCTTGAAGGCATTGTGTTTCACAGGGCGGCCCAGCAGGAGCAGCCCCACGCAGTATTTGCTCATGCCCGATGCGGCGAAGACCCGCTCGCGCATCAGGCGCACGAACGGTGATGTGCGGTCGGCGCGTTCCTGTTTCAGCTCAGCGATGACCACGCCGCCCAATCCGCGCTCATCACCGGCGGCGCTGTAGCGCAGGTCAACATCCATGGTCAGGCGCTCCGGTGCGGTGCGGCTCACGAAGGTGTAACGCGTGAAATGGTTCCACAGGGTGGCCTGAAGTGGTGCTGACCCGCGACTGGCCTTGTTGACGAAGGCCTGCTGTTCTGGGGAGAGGGTTTCGGGGATGCCATCCACCCTGATCCGTGCTTTGTCCGTGCGGCCCCGCCCGGTCTTCCGTTTCACCTCCAGGAAGGCCAAGCCACTGCCGATGTACTCCCTGAACCTCACCTTGCTGCGGTAGGTCCGCTGGTCGTGATGGGCCTTGTAATGCTGAAGGTCGGCCGTATCGAAATATAGGCTGCGGTACTTCGTGCCCCGCACGCCATCCACTTCCAAGAGTCGGTAGTGCGGCAACATGGCCTCCATCACTTCCGCCAGGCGATGCTCGCCGAAGACGTACTTCGTGTCCACGCGGTCCTGCAGCTTCACACCGTCCATCTCCGCCAGGGATATGGGGTCGAACGCGCTGATGACCTGGTCGATGGAACGCATGGCGATAAGGAGGCCAAATCTAGGGAACTGAAGGACGGCGGCACGGTCCAAAGGTTTGAAGAGCCTCTGGCGCGGTGTACATTTAGCACCCTTTACCGATCCATGTCCAGCCCCGGTTCCGTTACGTTCGACTACCTGATCCATGCGTCGGCCCATGAACTCCCGGAGGCGGACCAAGCCTTGCTTCGAGCGGCCCATGACGCGGCTCTGCGCGCCTACGCTCGTTATTCCAACTTCCAGGTCGGCGCCGCGCTGCGCATGCGCGATGGCCGCGTGGTGACCGGCAACAACCAAGAGAACGCCTCCTATCCGGCCGGCACCTGCGCGGAACGAACGGCCCTGCATGCGGCGATGTCGCAAGACCCGGATGGAGTGGGGGAGACCATGGCCATCGTGGTACCCTCGGTCACCGGAGCGCGCCCCGTGACCCCTTGTGGCATCTGTCGCCAGGCTTTGTTGGAACAGGAGGTCCGCCAGCAGGGTGCGCCATTGCGCCTGTTGATGGCCGTGCCGAACGGACCGGTGTACGAGGTTCGCCGCGCCGCACACCTGCTCCCGTTGGCCTTCGATGCCTCATTCCTGAAGGGCTGAGCGTCCGTCGCGTGGATGAGCAGGGGCTATATTTGCCCTTCACCTCATGAGCACGAAGACAGCCGCTGCCGCGAAGGGCAGCAAGTCCACCAAGTCAGAAGCCAAGGCCTTCGACAAGGACACCTATATGCGCTGGTTCAAGGAGATGGTGCTCATGCGCCGTTTCGAGGAAAAGACCGGCCAGCTCTACACCATGCAGAAGTTCGGTGGGTTCTGCCATCTCTACATCGGTCAGGAGGCCATCCTCGCGGGCATGGTCACCGCTATTCGGCCCACTGATCGCCTCATCACCGGTTACCGGGACCATGCACATCCGTTGGTGCTCGGAACACCCAGCAAGCACGTGATGGCCGAGCTGTTCGGGAAGATGACCGGTACCAGCAAAGGCAAAGGCGGTAGCATGCACTACTTCGACAAGCAGCGGAACCTCTTCGGAGGCCACGGCATCGTGGGTGGACAGATCGGGTTGGGCGCGGGCATCGCGTTCGCCGACAAGTACCGCGGCGAGGACCACGTGACCCTATGCATGATGGGGGATGGAGCGGTTCGCCAGGGCATGCTGCACGAGACCTTCAACATGGCCATGACCTGGAAGTTGCCGGTGATCTTCATCATCGAGAACAACAACTACGCCATGGGTACCAGCGTGGAGCGCACCAGCAACGTGCACGACCTGAGCACCCTCGGCGAGAGCTACGACATGCCCGGCCTGGGGGTGAACGGTATGCGCTGCGAGGATGTGCATGAAGCCATCGCCATGGCCTGCGCCCATGTGCGGGCCGGGAACGGACCGTACCTACTCGACATCAAGACCTACCGCTACAAGGGGCATAGCATGAGCGACCCCCAGAAGTACCGCACCAAGGAAGAAGTGGAGGAGTACAAGAAGCAAGATCCGATCGAAAGTGTACGCGCTACCATCCTGGAGAATAAATGGGCCAAGGAAGCAGAGCTCGATGCGATCGATGAGGACGTGAAGAAGGAGGTGGAAGCCGCTGTAAAATTCGCCGAGGAAAGCCCGATGGCCACCGCGGACGAGTTGTACAACGACGTGTATTTCGAGAAGAACTATCCGTTCGAAAAAGACTGAACGACAGACCGACCATGGCCGAGATCGTACGCATGCCGAAGTTGAGCGACACCATGACCGAAGGGGTGGTGAGCGCCTGGCACAAGAAGGTGGGAGATGCCGTGAAGAGCGGTGAGGTGCTCGCGGAGATCGAGACCGACAAGGCCACCATGGAATTCGAGAGTTTCACCGACGGTGTACTTCTGCACATCGGTGTGGAGAAGGGCAAGTCCGCTGCGGTGGATAGCGTGCTGGCGGTGCTGGGTAAAGCGGGTGAGGACATCACCGCGTTGCTCGCTGGTGAAGCTGCTGCTGCACCCAAGGCGGAGGCTGCGCCAAAGCCAGAAGAACCCAAGAAGCAAGAGCAGGTACAGGAGCAAGCTGCTGCCGCTGCGCCTGCGCCTGCACCCGCCCCAGAAAAGGCCAAGCCTGCGGCTACGGGCAGTGTGCCGGCGCCGAAGCCGTTGTTCGGTGGTGGGGCCTCTGCTGCTCCATCGGCACCTGCGAATAACGGCCGCGTGAAGGCCAGTCCTTTGGCGAAACAACTCGCCGAGGAGAAGGGCATCGATATCGGTCGCGTGGTAGGCAGCGGTCCGGATGGTCGGGTGACCAAACAGGACGTTGAGAACTTCGCCGGAGGAGGTGCCGTGTTCGGTGCTCCACAAGTGGAGAAGTTCGAGGAAGTGCCGGTGAGCCAGATGCGCAAGACCATCGCGAAGCGCTTGAGCGAAAGCCTTTTCACCGCGCCGCATTTCTTCCTCACCCTGGAGTTGGACATGGCACGTGCCATGAGCGTGCGCGAAGCCATCAACAAACAGATCGCGCCGGACAAGATCTCGTTCAACGACCTCGTGATCAAGGCTTGTGCCGTAGCGCTGAAACAGCACCCCAAGGTGAACAGCAGCTGGCTCGGCGACCGCATCCGTTACAATCAGCATGTCCACATCGGCGTGGCCGTAGCGGTAGAAGAAGGTCTGCTCGTGCCCGTTGTGCGGTTCGCGGATGGCAAGCCGTTGCGGACCATCGGCAACGAAGTGCGCGACCTGGCCAAACGCGCCAAGGACAAGAAGCTGCAACCCGCGGATTGGGAGGGCAACACCTTCACCATCTCCAACCTGGGCATGTTCGGTATCGACGAGTTCACGGCCATCATCAATCCACCAGATGCGTGCATCCTGGCCGTTGGTGGTATCATGGAGAAACCGGTGGTGAAGGATGGCCAGATCGTGATCGGCCACACCATGAAGGTGACCTTGAGCTGCGACCACCGCGTGGTGGATGGCGCTACCGGTGCCGCCTTCTTGAATACCCTGAAGAGCTTGCTGGAAGAACCAGCGTTGTTGCTGGGGGTGGGGGCGATCTGATCATTCCAAGCTCATCCCATCGACCGAACGATGAGCAACCTCGCAAGGCTTTTTCCCACGACCCTACGCTCCTGGATGCGACACCAGGTGATGCGAGGCGATGCCGTGCATTGCCCCGTGTGCGATAATAGGGCCATAGCCTACCTGCCTTCGGGCTCGCCTCCGCGACCGCATGTGCTTTGTCCGTTCTGTGGCTCGCGCGAACGGGCGCGGATGGCTTGGCTCTTCTTGCAAGAACGAAAGATCCTGCGCTCGGGCTTGCGCGTGCTGCATGTGGCGCCCGAGCAGTGCCTGCGTGAGAAGCTCACCGCATTGCCCGGTGTGAAGTACACTGCAGGCGACAAGTTCACGCCCGGGTACAGCTACCCGCGCGGGACCATCGACCTCGACATCACCGCGATGCCCTTCGCCGATGGATCGTTCGACCTGATCCTTTGCTCGCATGTGTTGGAGCACGTTCCCGATGATCGATGGGCGATGACCGAGCTCCATCGCGTGCTAGCGCCCGGCGGCATGGCCATCCTGATGGTGCCCATCGCGTTGGATCGGGCGACCACGGATGAGGATCCTTCGGTGACCGATCCCCAGGAACGGATCCGGCGTTTCGGACAGTTCGATCACGTGCGCCTCTACGGCCGTGATTATGTGGATCGCTTGAAGAGCGCCGGTTTCGAGGTGGTGGAAGATGCCATGACCGAACGCATGAGCCCGACCGAGATATTCCGGCACGGATTGCTCCGGAGCGAATTGGTCCATGCCGGGCTGAAGCCGCTCACTCCACCACGGTGAACGGGCCATTCGGCATTTGGAAGTAGCGTCCATTCCTCCGCACGGGAAGCATCACGCCTTCGCGCTGCAGCTCCGTCTCCAGCTCACGCTGGTCCACTTGCGCATTCGGAGGTATTGAGACCAGGACGACCGTGTTCTCCGGTCCTTCCATGGCCGAATGCAATAGGTACTCGAACGGGGCTGGGGCATACAATGGCGCATTGTTGAAGCCCGGCGATGTGAAGGGATGGGTTGCCATGTCCAGCCCTTTCGTGATCCGTTGTTGTCGCGCGTGCTCGATGCGGTCCTCGATCCATTCCCTTCTTTCCACGAAGGTGCCCCCGACATGGAAAGACCAAGCAAAACGCAGTACCAGTATGACCAAGAACACGTATGGTGCTCGGATTCGCCATACTGGTGCATGTTGCAAGGCCCACCCCGCTGCCACCAGCGCCCACAGGACATGCGCGTAGTCCAAGGTCTCGCGGTACCTGTCGTGCGTGCCATCGGGGAAGTACAGGCTCACCACCGTGTAGATGATCAAATGGCCTGTGATGAACACGAGCATCGGCCACCACGCTTTCATCCGCCAAGCGGTGAGGATGGAGAGCAGCGCGATCAGGATGGCGTCGGGGTAGTGCCAAAAGGCTTGAACGGCGTGGGCCCAGAGACGGCCAGGTGCAAAGACCCAGCCGATGCCTGCGATCTCCAAACGGAGGAAGACCGTGTGGAAAGCCCGGTCCTCGTAGACCGAGAGACCGATGATGCGTGGCGCCATCAAGAGCATCAGGATGATCGCGAAAGCGATGGCCAATGAGCGGTAGCGCCAGATACGGTCCAAGATCAACATCAGCAGCAGTACCAGTAGACCCAGGAAATGGCAGGTGGCGACCAACGCGAACAACAGGCAGGCGGTGACCTGTCCGGAACGTGTGTGGCGTTGATCGCTTTGGAGCAGGGCGCGCAGGGTTATCAATAGGATGGCGCCGTAGTAGAGTTCGAACACCGGGCAGAACAGCGCTTGGGCGAGGCCCACGAATTGGGTCGCCAGTAGGATCAGTGCATGGCTCCGGTCTCGAAGCACGCTATTGACATACAGGAACGCGGCAGCGCTGAGCACGACATTCCCCAGTGAATAGAGCACAGTAATGCCCTTCAACGGAAGACCCAGCTTGACCCCGAGGAGCGGCAGCCATTGGATCAAGGGCATGAGCCAACGTTGGTTGATCACGTGGAAGCCTTCCTCGTCGATCACGCGCACCAGGAAGTAGCCGGCATCGGCGTAGAGCCGCTCTTGGGCGAAGTACACGGCGAACACGGCCAACGCCGTCAGGGCCAGGTAGGCCATGAGGTCATCGCGGTATGCAATGAGGTGACCGCGTTCTGATGGCATGCGGCCAAAGTAGCACGCGGCCCCGGCGTATTTTGCGGCCATGCACGATGTGCTCGCCACGCCCATCGAATACCTGAAAGGTGTTGGACCCCAACGCGGCGCCTTGTTGCGTTCAGAGTTGAACATCGCCACGTACCAGGACCTGCTGCTGCATTTCCCCTTTCGGTATGTGGACCGAAGCCGCTTCCATACCGTGCGCGAGCTGTCCGAGGACATGTCTCAGGCCCAACTCCGTGGGGTTCTCGGACCATTAAGGACCTTGGGTGAGAAGCAGGGGCGTAGGCTCACAGCCAACTTAACGGATAAGACGGGAAGTGTTGAGCTGGTATGGTTCAAGGGGGCGCGGTGGTTGCAACTATCGCTGAAGCCCGGTCAGGAGTACATCCTCTTCGGCAAGCCGAGCGCCTTCAACGGTCGCATCAACTTCGCCCATCCCGAACTGGAGCTCGCCGCGACGTGGGAGCAAGGCTTGGATGCTGCGCTGCAACCGGTGTACAGCACCTCTGAGAAGCTTACGGCGAAAGGACTCAGCAGCAGGGCCATCTGGAAACTGCAGAAGACCGTGCTCACGCAAGTGGAAGGTCAGTTGCACGAGGTGTTGAGCACCGAACTCGTGGACTGGCTGGGTGGGATCAACCGCGAACAAGCTTTCCGGCAAGTGCATGCACCGCAGGACCAAGCCAGACTGGATGGGGCCATCCGACGGCTCAAGTTCGAGGAGCTCTTCTTCATCCAGTTGCAACTCCTGGAACAGAAGCTGCTCTTGCAGCAGAGCTTGCGCGGCAACGTCTTCGTTTCCGTTGGCGAATATTTCAAGCGCTTTTACGAGCACCATTTGCCGTTCGAACTCACCGGGGCGCAGAAGCGTGTGGTGAAGGAGGTCCGGAAGGACATGGGAAGCGGTGCGCAGATGAACCGCTTGGTGCAGGGTGATGTGGGCAGCGGGAAAACGCTCGTGGGGCTGTTGAGCATGTTGATCGCGCTGGACAACGGGTTCCAAAGCGCGCTGATGGCGCCCACGGAGATCCTGGCCCAACAACACTTCGCCACCATCAGCCGCTTTCTGGAAGGCCTGCCGATCACCGTTCGCCTATTGACCGGCAACACCAAACAGGCCGAGCGCCGGACCATCCTGAGCGCGCTCGAAATGGGGGAGGTGCAGATCATCGTTGGCACACATGCGTTGTTGGAGGATCGTGTGAAGTTCAAGCGGCTCGGCCTCGCGGTGATCGATGAGCAGCACCGTTTCGGGGTGGCGCAGCGGGCGCGGCTTTGGGCCAAGAGCGCCGTTCCGCCGCATGTGCTGGTGATGACCGCCACGCCTATCCCGCGCACGTTGGCGATGACTCTTTACGGCGATCTGGATACGAGCGTGATCGATGAGTTGCCACCGGGCCGCAAGCCGATCCGAACGGTTCACCGGTATGACAGTTCGCGCAGCGCCGTGTTCGGCTTCATGGAGGAGGAGATCGCGAAAGGCAGGCAGGTCTATGTAGTGTATCCACTCATCGAAGAAGGTGACCCAGAGAAGATGGCCCGCGCGGGACCCGGAGCGGCGGAGCTGAAGGACCTCACCGATGGGTTCGAGAGCATCTCGCGCAGGTTCCCGCTGCCGAAGTATGCCGTGAGCATGGTGCATGGTCGCATGGACCAGCCGACGAAGGACTACGAGATGGCCCGCTTCAAGAAGGGGGAGACCAACATCCTCGTGGCCACCACGGTGATCGAGGTGGGCGTTGATGTCCCCAACGCTAGCGTGATGGTGATCGAGAACGCGGAGCGCTTCGGGCTCTCGCAGTTGCACCAGTTGCGTGGTCGCGTGGGCCGTGGCGCGGAGCAGAGCTTCTGCATCCTCATGACCGGCGACAAGCTGGGGAACGATGCACGAGCACGCATCGATACCATGGTGCGGACGAACGATGGTTTCGAGATCGCGGAAACCGACCTGCGGTTACGCGGTCCTGGTGATCTGATGGGTACCCAACAGAGCGGGTTGCCCGAGCTGCATATCGCGGATCTCGTGGCCGATGCCCAGTTGCTTCAACAGGCACGCCAGGTGGCCATGCGCCTGCTCGATATCGATCCCGGGTTGAAGGATGCGAAGAACGCACGCATCGCTGCGGCGTTGGCCGAACGGAAACGGGGGAAACCGCTCTGGGGACGGATCAGTTAGGTGGTCAGCGCGGCTCGGCGCCGGATCTCCTCCGGGTCCAGCACGTGCGCGACTGCGCCCAGGACGATGAGCACTTGGGCGATGGCGTAGGTGAGGATCACCGACCACGAGGCAGCTTCCAAGGGCTCCAAGAAACGGTCGATCGCCAGCAGGCTATCCGAGGTGATGAAGAACAATGCACCAACGAGAACGATCACGAAGCTGCGGAGGTAGGTGCGGCCCCAGCGGAAGGCCGCCGCCACACCCATTGCAGTGATCGCCACAGCGTAGATGGCCACAGGAATACGGATCCCCTCGTCCACCATGGGTAGGAGCCGTTCGGCGAAGAAATACCCGTACACGGCCAATGCGAAGGAAAGCAGCAAGGGTAACCAAGGTGGTCGGAGCGCGCCCACATCGAAGACATTCTGTAGGAAAGCGATGGTGTAGCAGAGCTGTGCGACCAGGAATGCACCCAGCCCGATCAGGAAGTTGAAGTCGTCCAGGTGCTGGAACATCAAGGCTATGTCACCGATCAGGCTGAAGAAAAGCCCAGCTTGGATCAACAAAGTGAAACGATCACCAACGCGCCGGGTACTGAAATAGAACCAACTGGAGAGCACAAGCAGCATCAGTGGCTTGCACGCGTAAACCAGCATGCGTGAACCGGTCACCTCGCCGATCATCGTGCCGGTGGTGACCGCTGCGAATACGGATAGGTTCAGTGCGGTGTTCTTGCGGAGCCCCATGGGAGAATGGACCGGACGAAAGTAACCATAGCCGCCATTCACCGGCTCCCCTTGATCACCTCCACCTTGGTCGGGGTAAGGTCGCGCTGGATCACGAGAAGGTGCACTGTTGAGAGAAGGAGAAGGCTGAAGACGGCTACTGACCAGCCGAGTTTCAGCGGTATTCCAGCACCAAGGATCAACAAGGCGCAGAACACCAGGATACGGATGCCTTCACTTGCGATCGCCCACCGCCGCCCATCCAGTAGTAGCCCCAGGTTGGTCAGCCAAAGGATGATCAAGCCGGCCGTCGCCGCATCAACCAAAGGTGAGAGTGTAGAACGCTGGAACAAAAAGAAGGTGGTTATGCCCAGCAACAGGGTGAACTGGGTGGTCACGTAGCCGTTCACGGAGGAGCGGATCCGGATGTCGAACTTCCGGTAGCGTGTGGGTTCGATGGGCTTCGGGTGTTGCGGTCCGCCAAGCTCCGCCGGTCTCCATCCCGGCGGCTTCAAGAACGTCAGGACCTTATCCTTCCAGCTGGAGCAACGCTTTGCTTGGTCGATGAGCTCGCTCCAATAGTGGAAGTTCGCCTTGAGCGGGTCCCAGGTACCCAGTGGGGACGTGATCCCATAGACGGGTTCCTCCTCTTCCTTCTGGAAAGTCCCGAAGAGTTTGTCCCAGATTATGAGCGTTCCTGCGTGGTTGCGGTCGATATACTTCGGATCGCTGCCGTGATGGACACGGTGGTTGCTCGGCGTGTTGAGGATGTGCTCGAATATTCCCATGTTCCCGATGGCACGCGTGTGGATCCAGAACTGGTAGAGGGTCACGAACGCACCCACCGTTACGATGATGATCGGATGGACCCCAAGCAGTGCCACGGGCACATAGAACCAAAAGCTGAACAGTCCCTGCCACCAACTTTGACGAAGCGCCACGCTCAGGTTGTATTCCTCGCTTTGGTGATGCACGATGTGCGCGGCCCACAAGAAGTTCACCTCGTGGCTTAGCCGGTGGAACCAGTAGTAGAGCAGGTCGATCAAGAGGAAGGTGACCACCCAGGTCACAACCGTGTTAGGCAGGGTGAAGAGCCGTGCATGTTCGTAGACCCACATGTACACGACGAACACCAGTGTCTTGCTGAAAGCCCCCACCACTTGTGAGCCGATGCCGCAGCCCAAGTTCGCTACGAAGTCGTTGAAGCGGTAGACCTTGCGCCCGGACCATGCGCTCCATGCCAATTCCAACCCCATGAGCAGGAAGAAGACCGGGATCGCCAGGGCTATCGCATCCACCGTGCCAAGTTATGACGGAGTCGAATTGAAGGGAGCTATGCTTGTTCCGTGAGCTGAAGAACGCATACTGCTCATGCGGAGGGGCCTGCCACCGCTCTGTTGGGTCATTGGTCTACCGATCGTGGAATAGTGCGACGTTCCGCTGCCCAACACCGACCCTGCTTCACCATGCGCATGGTGTCGCTTGGGTATCTTCGCCGTCCTTTCGCTGACACCGGAATAACCATGCGCATCTCCTGGAACTGGTTGAGCCAGTATATCACCACCGACCTGAGCCCCCAACAAGCCGCTGAAGTACTCACTAGCACTGGCTTGGAGACCGAAAGCGTGGAGGTCTTCGAGCCTGTGAAAGGCATGCTGGCCGGGGTCGTTGTGGGTCATGTGGCGGAATGCGCGAAGCATCCTGACGCGGACCGCTTGAGCATCTGCCAGGTGGACATCGGGGTGGGCTCCCTGCAACAGATCGTCTGCGGTGCCACCAATGTGGCCAAGGACCAGAAGGTCTTCGTGGCCACCATCGGCACCACCATCCACCTGCCGGATGGCACCAATTTCGTGATCAAGAAGAGCAAGATCCGGGGGCAGGAAAGCAATGGCATGATCTGCGCTGAGGATGAGCTTGGTCTCGGGCAAAGCCACGCCGGCATCATGGTGCTGGACCCCTCTGCCAAGGTGGGGGAGGCTGCTGCGGCGTTCCTTGGTCTAACTAGCGATCATGTGCTGGAGATCGGACTCACACCCAACCGGACGGATGCTATGGGCCACTTCGGCGTGGCGCGTGACTTGCGTGCCGCGGTCGTGCACCGCACGGGAGCTTCCGTTGAATTGAAGCTTCCTTCGGTGGAAGCGTTCGTCAAGGATGCTGATGGACCGGCCATCCAGGTGGAGGTGAAGGACTCCTTCGCTTGTCCGCGCTACGCGGGCCTGACCCTGGCTGATGTGCGGGTCGGACCGTCGCCGAAATGGATGCAGGATCGCCTGGTGGCCATCGGACTGAAGCCGATCAACAACGTGGTGGACGTGACGAACTACGTGCAGCACGAACTCGCCCAGCCCCTGCACGCGTTCGATGCGGCCACCTTAAGAGGCCAACGGATCGTGGTCCGTATGGCACAAGCCGGTGAATCGTTCACCACCTTGGATGGGAAGGAACGCAAGCTGGATGCCCAGGATCTGGTGATCGCGGATGGCGAGCGCCCTGCATGTATCGCCGGTGTGTTCGGGGGGGCGGAGAGTGGGGTGACGGAAGGGACCATCACCGTATTCCTGGAGAGCGCGTGCTTCGAGTCGGGCACCATCCGCCGGACCGCGCGCAGGCATGGGCTCAACACGGATGCATCCTTCCGCTTCGAACGTGGTGTGGATCCGCGCCAGACCGTGTACGCCCTCAAGCGCGCGGCGCTGCTGCTGAAGGAAGTGGCCGGTGCCCGCATCGTTTCACCGATCACGGACATCGACAATACCTTGAAGCATGTGCCAACAGTGGCGTTCACGTTCGCGCAATGTGATCGACTGACCGGCATGCACATCGATCATAATACCGTAGTGCGCGCGTTGGAATTGCTCGACTTCAATGTGGTGAAGCGCGACACCCATGGACTTGTGGTGGAGGTGCCGTCCTATCGGGTTGATGTACAGCGACCGGCAGATGTGGTGGAAGAGATCCTCCGCATCCATGGATATGATAATGTGCCGTTGCCGGAGCGCCTGATGGTGCCACCCGTCATTCACGCAGCCTTGGGAGCGGAGAGCTTGGCCGTGCAGCTTTCTGCTCACCTCGTGGCGCGTGGTGTTCGTGAGATCATGACACCCTCGTTGGTCAACGGTGCGCGCTGCGTTGACTCGAAGTTCGTGAACGAGGATGCGCTGGTGCGGTTGAAGAATCCGCTAAGTGCGGAGTTGGACGTGATGCGTCCCTCGATGCTATTCGGTGCGCTGGCAGCGGTGGCACACAATAGCAATCGCCAGAAGCGCGATCTCCGCTTCTTCGAACGGGGTCGCATCTATCGTGAAACACCGAAGGGGACCGTGGAGACGGATGTGCTGGCTCTTGCGTTCACGGGCCGTCGGTATCCCGAACGTTGGCGTACGGATGACCGCCGCACCGGAGTGATGGATATGAAGGAAGAGGTGGAAGCGCTACTCGATCGGCTGCGTTTGTTGGGACTGAGCAGGTGGGAGCCGAAGGAGAACGCCCTCTTGGATCAAGCCCATACACTGACCATCAAGGGTCGCCATGCCGGCTGGATCGGTGAGGTTGCCGATGCTCAGTTGAGATCCTCCGATCTGTCGCAGGCGGTCTTCTTCGCCGAATTGGAGGAAAAGGTCTTGTTGGATGCCTGCCATGCCCAACAGGCGGGCTACACCGAAGTGGCGCGCTTCCCGAGCGTACGCCGCGACCTGAGCTTGCTGTTGAACGGTGATCTCCGCTTCGAGCAGTTGCGCGACGCCGCCTTTGGTGCCGAGCGGAAGTTGCTGCGCGAGGTGGACCTCTTCGACGTGTATCAGGGTGACAAACTGGCTGCGGGCAAGAAGAGCTATGCGCTCAGCTTCACGCTGCAGGACGAAGAGAAGACCTTGACCGACGAGCAGGTGGAGAAGGCCATGGGGCGGATCCGCAAGGCCGTGGAAGCGGTCGGGGCGGAGGTGCGCTCTTGATCACTTCATGACCCACCGCTCCACAGCAGCCAGTGCATCGGCCTTGCCTTTTACAGCGATCAGCTCGGCACCATCCACTGGGTCGTAGTTGAGCAACCACGTCACTAGGATGTCCTTTGCGGCTTGCGGCAGTTCGTGGATGTCGTCCGCTTCAATGGTGCGCAACGAGGAGTCAAGGGGCAATGCGATCACCTTGTCGTCGCGCTCGCCCGCATCGAGCAACTCAATGATCCCGATGGGTTCCACCACCATCACCGTGCCGCTTGGTACTGCGCCGCAGATCACGAAGACGTCAACGGCATCACCATCGCCACCTTCTTCTTTGTTCATTTTGGTGCCTGGAATGAAGCCATAGTTCGCCGGGTAGGGTAGGAAGGCGATGCGACGCGGAACGCCGTCACGGCTATCGACGGGGAAGGTGTTCGTTGCTGCATCGAATTGGCGCTTTTCCACTGTGCCAGCAGGGATCTCGATCACAGCGCGGAGCATGCCGGGCATGACGATAGCTTCTAATTCCTCCACTTTTTCATTGGTGGATCGGTAGTCGTTCATGGTACTTCCGCATGAGGCGAACAGGAAGCACGCGCAAGAGAAGATGAGCGCGAGGTAGTTCGTCATGGCGTCGCAAGTTCGGCACAGTTGCCCACTTTTCAGTGGGAACGATGGATGGATGAACATGCCACCTCGCGCCGTATTGCGACGAATGACATCACCGCAGCAACTTCCTGCTGCAGACGGATCCTTCTACCATAGCATGGTCATTGGGTCGCTGGACCATGCTGCCGGTACCATTTTCGGCGCACGTACGTCATGGAAGTCGATAGCCTACCGTGACGACCGCTCCGGTGGCATTCGCCCGCCGTTGGAGCTGATCACCCTGCAAGCTGTTCGACAGTTGACCGCGCAGGGCAGGTCCGATACCCAGCGACCAAGCCTCGCCGAAATGGTAGCGGATATGTCCTTGGATGGTGTATCCGAGAACGAGGTCGCTGAAGGCTTCATCAGTCAGGTCGGTGTAGCCGCTGGAAGTCGGTAGTACACCACGTCGGCCTTGGACAATGCCCAACGTAGGGCCACCGCGCAGGGAGAAGACCCAATGGCCTCGGCGGATGTGCGCATCGAAGAGCAGGGGGATCTCCAAGTAGCTGGTGCGGTTGCTCCGTGCCAAGGCGTTGCGTCGCACATTGGTGGATACGACCTCGCTATCCGTACCGACAAGCACATAAATGGTCGTGTCCAGCATCTGGGTCATATAGTACTGTTGACCGCTGATCCATACAGTGCCATTCACCACCAACACGGTGGTGTCGATGCCGTTCAGTTGATAGGTCGTCACCGTGGTGCGCAGTTCATCCTTCAAGCTCTCGGCGTCGAGTTGCTCTACGTAGGTGGTGTAGTGCAATCCCGCACCTAGGCCGAAGTGTTCCCCTTGACGCATCATTTCGGCCCCGAAGGCCACCGAGCCAGCCTTGTTGATGGTACTGGCCCAATCCGCGGTTCGATCCCCGGTGTATCGTGTGCTGGTGGTGAAGGGTCCTCCCCACACGCTTAACTCAAGCCTGCTTCGCGATGGAGGAGGCATGGCGGCAACAGCTGAGTCCGCGATGAAGGTGCTATCCATTGCGATCACATATTGGAGCGTGTCCCGTGTGGTCGCGAGAACGATGGCATCGGCATCACCATCGACCATTGTGGGCGGTGGTTCCAAGGTTGCGGATGGCGTGTGCGCTCCAGTCGTGACTTCGTCGGAGTGCGGGAGCACATCCGTGCTATCCTCGGAAGCGGTGGGTCCTTTCGGCGTATCGACCTGCGGATCCTCATCATTGGTGATGCGCACCAAACCTGGATCCGGGAACTCGGTCGTTACGGGTGGTCGTGTCGGTTGCGCATTTTCCATTTCAGAGGAGGAGCGCTCGCTACGGCTTGAGCGTGATCCTTCCAGCGCGAGTGCACGCTTGGGTGGTTCTATGGATGTGCGTTCCTGCTGCAGTGGCTGCTGCTCGACCGCGGTGCTTGCAGTTGGTGATGTTGATCCAGGTTGCGCAGGGGAAGCAGGCGTCGACGATGTGGTCGGTGCGCTGGTCGTAGCCGGCGAGTACTGGGTCGGTACTTTTTCTGAAGCGCGTTCGGTCGAAGGGCTCCGCTCCACGATGGGTCCATCGCTTTTCTTCGTCGAAAGGATCCATCCCGCTGCACCCAGGAATGTGAACACGATGAACCACAGGACGAACCGGCGGCGGCGCTTACGATCGCGCATCGCATCCAATTCCGGGCGCAGTGCCTGCCAGGCCGACTCATCAAAGGCATGTTCGCGCTCCGCCAGCTTGCGCCGTGCGCGTTCGTCGAAGTCGTTCGTTGCGCTCATGATGCCACCGTGCGTTCGTTATTCTTGGAAAGTGCGTTCACCGACCGTTGTAGGATGGTGCGCGCATTGGAAACATGCCATTTCGAAGTGCCCTCGCTGATGCCCACCAGATCGGCGATCTCCTGGTGCGAGTAGCCATCGATGGCGAACAGGTTGAAGACATGCCGTGACATCGGCGGAACCCGGGCCAACAACTCCGCGAAGGCTTCAGTCTCCATGTGTTCGAGGTAGTCATTGATCGTGCCGGTGTCAACGTGTTCCGCAGGCTGGTCGAGCGTCTCGTTGGCTTTGCGGTCCTTGTCACGACGGAAAGCATCGATCACCGTATTGATCATCACCCGGCGCGCCCACGCTTCGAAGGGCACTTCTGGCCGCCGTTTCTCCAAGTTGGTGAGGATCTTGAGAAAGCCCTGGTTCATGCGGGCCGTGGCGTCCTGCTTGTTCCTTTCGTAACGTGAACAGATCCCCATCATCATGCCGTACAGCGCACGATACAGCTCGTATTGCGCCTTGCTTTCCTGCTTGGCGCACCGTGCTATGAGGCTCTCGTTCACCATGGGCCTGGAATGGGAAAGGTACCGGCGCAGTGGCCGGTACCTTCCTCCCATTCGATGATTACCTAGTCGCGGACGAAGCGCTGGGTGATCGTGTTCGATCCGTTGCTGATCCGCAGCGCGTACAAGCCAGCTGGAATGCCTTCCGTGGAGAGCACGAAACGGTTGTTGCCGGCTACCGAGCGTTCCTGCTGGGTCATCACCACACGACCATTGAGGTCGATCACCTCCATGTTCACCGCACCATCGAGGCGGCTGTCCAAGGCGATGTTCAGCTGCTCACGCGCCGGGTTCGGCCAGAGCGAGATCGTGCTGAAGCTGCTTTCTTCGATGCTCATGGCAAGCGGGTTCACCACGTTCACCGTAAGCGCTGAACGGTTGCCACCGCTACCGATCAGTCCGTTGTAGATGCCATCATCATCCACGGAAAGGGTATCACAGTAAGTGCTCGTGCAGCCTTCACTGTCGCTGATGGTAAGGCAAAGGGTGTAAGGTCCGCTACCGGCATAGGTGTGCGTGGGGAAGGCCTCGGTGCTGCTGGTGCCATCGCCGAAGCTCCACAGGAACTGATACAAACCACTACCACCGCTGCTCAGGTTCCATACCCAGAGGGTGTTCGGAACAGGCACGCCGGTGCCTGTGGTGTCACCATTCTCATAGGCTTGCAGCACGAAGAAGCTCGCTTGGCAGCTGGGCTCTACGTTCGGTAGACATTCACAGAGTGAACTCCAGGTGCCGGATACCCCAGTTGCTGGGTTGGTGCAGGGTGTTCCGGGCATGTCGGGTCCGTTAGTCACCTGCATGCAATCGTATACCACAGGGGTTTGGAAGATGTTCCCATTCACGTCCACGAAAAAGCTGTCGCAAACCATGTCCTCGCAGCCATTGGCATCGAAAATGGTCAAACATGCGGTGAACGCTCCTGGGCTGTTGAACTCGATGGTCGGTTCGGCAGCTGGAGTGGATGTGATACCGTTATCAAAGGTCCAGAAGTAGCTGTACGGCTCCGCCCCTCCTACACTGCAGTTGGAGAAGCTGACCATCCACGGTTCTGTTTGTGTCGAGTCGATGGTGAAGCACGCAGAGCAACCGACGATCGAGGGCAAGCACTCACAGTTGATGCTCCAAAGTCCTGTAAGAGCCGTGCCTGGTATGGTACACTCCGTACCCGGCAAAGCAGGTCCACCTGGATTTCCTTGACAATCGGGGACATTCGAACCACAGTTCAGTACGAGGTACACGTAGTTGCTGTCCGGCTGAAGCGCGTTGACGGTATAGGTGACGGTCTCGCTTACGATGGCGCCATTGCACCCTGTGCTGATCAGGAACCACCCTTGGAAAGAATCCATGGTCAGGTTCACGCTGAATCCACAGTTCCCATCCACCGGCACATCAATGTCCAAGGCCGGCTGTGTGCCCTGTTGGGTCTGGATGTTCACGTAGTTGGTGCCTAACGGGTTGCAGCCGCTGATATAGCCTGCAACGGTGACATCATAAGGTGGAAGGGGTTGTGCGAAGGCAGCTGTGCCCAGGACGAACGCTGTTCCGAGCGAAAGGGTGCGGATGATTCTGTTCATGGAGTGTGGAGTTCGGGTTCTTGGTCGCGGTTCAATCACATACACGCAGGGCTTGGTCATCGGGTTGGGTCGAACGGGCTCTTTTCCTTGGAAATGTCGTCCTCGGCGCACTTGGGAGTGAAAAGATAGTGGTCCTGGCTTCTAGGAACGCGAAGACCGTCGGGCGAGGCCATTGCCTTGCTCCGACGGTCTTTCGTTGCGCTCGGCTATTGTGGCCGAGGATCGATCATTCCTTCACGAACCGTGCTGTGCGGACCGAGCCGTTGTTCGTCACCTGGATCATGTACAGGCCCGGACGTAGGGTTTCCACGGCTATTTCCGAACGGTTGCCGTTAACCGCGGGGCGTTCATTCAGCACGATGCGCCCGCCCATGTCGATGACGGTGATCTCCGTTGGACCATTGACCTCGCCGGGCCATGTGATCTGCAACCTGTCCGCCGCTGGGTTCGGCCAAAGCTCCATTTCCGACAGTTCGGCCACTTCACTCACACCCGTGGGTGCTTCACCCGGACGAACTTGCACGCTGAAGCCTGATGTGCGCGAGCCAGCGCCGTTGAAGCCGTTGAAGATGCCATTCTCGTCCACGGCCAAGGTGTCACAGAAGGTGCTGGTACAAGCATCGCTATCGGTGATGGTGAGGCAGAGCATGTACGGGCCGTTGCCTTCGTAGTCATGCATGGGCCAGGGATCCGTCGAGGTGCTGCCATCGCCGAAGTCCCACAAGTACGTGTAAACGCCCGTTCCGCCGTAGCTGGTGTTCCAGATCCACAACATCATCGGGTCGACACCCGCTGTATCGATGATGCCCGGGGTTACGATGAAGCCTGCCGTGCAAGGTGGCATGGTGTACGCTTCGCACGCACACTCACTGTTCCAATAACCCAGCACGTTCGGGTCGCCCGTGTCGCATACAGAGCCGATGGTGTTCGGGCCGTTCTCGATACCCAGGCAGTCCACGTAGTTGAAGGTGCTGTCCGCGATACACTCGCAATTGACACTCCAAATGCCGATAGGTAAGGCGGGCAACTCAGGACCGATCAAACACGGCGCACCCGGCATGTTCGGTCCGTTCGGCTGACCCAAGCAATCCAGTACGAAGGTGCCGGTGTCGCCATAGCAGAAACAATCGGGTCCCCAGATGCCAGAGTAGGGCGAACCATCCAATGTGATGCTCTGGCAAGGCGTGCCTGGTAGGTTGCCACCACCAGGCATGCCCAGGCAATCGAAGGTGTTGGCGTAGCAAATGCAATCCGAACCCCAGATGCCAACCAACGTGTTCGAGGAGTCGGCCAACAAGCTGCAAGGCATGCCTGGCATGTTCGGACCACCCGGGATGCCCAGGCAATCGATCGGTGCGTTCGTGGTGTCGATGATGCACGTGCAGTTCAGGTCCCAGAACCCGATGCCGACGGGGTTGCTCGGGTCGAAGCAGGGCGTGCCCGGCTGGTTCGGTCCATTGGGAAGGCCCGCGCAATCCAAGGGCCCAGCGCTGGTGTCAGCGATGCACACACAGTCGGTGTTCCAAATGCCTGGCCCGAAGTTGATGGAGTCCGTGGTGTAGGCACAGCCGGTGCCCACAAGGTTGGGTCCATTGGGGATACCCGCACAATCGAAGTAGAGGATCTCGATGGTATCGGCCACACATTCACATGCACTGTTCCAAATACCCGCTGGAAGCTCTTCAGAAATAGTGAAGCAGGGGGTGCCAGGCAGGTTGCCACCTCCGGGAATGCCTAGACAATCCAAAGTGCCCAAGGTGGTGTCGGGTAGACATGCGCAGTTCACATCCCAAGTGCCCAAGACGGGGAAGGGCAGACCATCCACCAAACAGGGTGCCCCCGGCAGCGCTCCACCGAATGCCACACCCAGGCAATCGAAGACCACGGCAGAGGAGTCGTAGCCCATGCATTGGCAACTCAGGTCCCACAGATCGATGGCGGTGCTGGCGTTGCCATCATCACAAGGAGTGCCGGAGACCGCAGGACCATTCACCACACCCGAACAATCCGTGTAACTGCCGAAGGTGCTATCCGGTTCACACTGGCAATCCGCGCTCCAGAGCCCGATGGGGAATGGACCCGTAGGATCCTGGAACAGGCAAGGGGTGCCGGGAAGGTTGTGGCCGTTGGGCAACCCGAGGCAATCGAAGACGACCTGACTCGAGTCCAAGCCCACGCATTGGCAATCCGCAGTCCAGGTGTCCACCAGGGTCGATGCCGATCCATCATCGCAAGGAAGCCCCGGGAATGCCGTACCACCGGTCACACCTTGACAATCCACTTGATCACCACCGCAGACCAGCGCGACAGCCACCATCAATGTGTCGCCCGGTGCGGCGAACTCGAAGTTGAACTGGTTGAAGGCCTGTGAGCCGTTCGCACAGGTTCCTAGGAAGCTTAACGATCCGATGGGCTGGAAAACGCTGAAGGTGGCGGTGAAGGCACAATTCTCATCCAACGCGACCACATCGTGGAGCAATCCGGGTTCCTCGTAGATCTCTACGACGCTGTTGGGTAGACAAGCGGGCACCGTTCCGGTCAATTGAACGGTGAAGGGCTGCGCGACCAGAGAGCCGGCCAGCAGGATCATCTGGGATGTGACTAGAGCAAGTAGCGGTTTCATGTGGCGGTCGTTCACGTGGGTGTGGACAAACACATTGACGAGGGGAAAACATACAACGCTGCCTCGGTCGAAGGTCCTGACGGATCCATGACGAACGACTCATCCCAGCGCAGCCTCCACCAATCCATCCTCCGCCTCGTTCGGCAGGGTCACCTTGAGCAGTGGTGTGCGCTTCATCTCCTGCTCGATGCTCCACACCGCGTTGGGGTTGCGGGCCCA
>ERZ795056.2545-NODE-2545-length-20186-cov-6.505588_pt1 | contig 20186 bp, 7 predicted proteins | sample MGYA00375140_ERZ795056 | MGnify/ENA primary metagenome ERZ795056 (study PRJEB30185, sample SAMN05720227) | activated sludge metagenome | isolation source: Anaerobic digester | place: USA | collected 2015-03-09 ... | reverse complement strand
CCCAACTCATCCTTGTCATCGCACGGCGCGATCGTTTAGAATAAGCCGTATTAAGCAAAAGGAAGCAGTCATGAAACGCATTGTCACATGCCCGAAATGCGAGGCGAAACTGGCGGTCTTCGACCTCGGCAAGCCCATCAACCAAAAGTGTCCCAAATGCGGCAACGCCTTCGTCATTGAATCCGAAGAGAACAAAGAGGCGGTGAAAACCGCAGAAGCGACCGATTCGGGAAAGTCCGCGAGCGACGGCGCGAAAAAGGCTGAAGCGTCGACAAGTGACGTCAAGGCCGGCACGGATGTGAAGGCGGCGGAGGACGCAGCGTCGAAGGGGAAGCCAGCAGCCAAATCGGATGCCATCGCGCCGGAAAAGAAAGACACCGTTGGAAAAAAATCAGAGGATGCCGATAAGCCCTCTGACACATCGCCGGACAAAAAAGAGCCGGCTGCCAAAGAAAAAGGGATCACACTCAAGAAACCGGTTGAGCGTCCCGGCGGAACGGACAAGCCGATGGTGTCGGCCAAACGCGAGCCGGTTGCGTCCGCAGCGCTGGATAGCGCGGTGCCGCCTGCCGCCGGACCCTCGCCGCTTTTCTCGATGGTGGTCGCGGGGCTTTTGATTTTGGTGATCGTGATGCAGGTTATGATGAAGGTGCGCGCGGATAAGCAGTACAGGACGCTGATCGAGCATCTGCAGTATATCGAAAAAAACTTGAAGTGAGAGGCGCAGTCCAACACGAAGGGGGAACGTGCTGATGGATATCGCGACGGTTGAGGCCAAGCTCAAAGAGATGATTGTCGAGCGCCTGTTCTTGAACGTGGCGCCCGAGGCGATCGTGACGGATGCGTCACTGGTCGATGCGTACGGCGTGGATTCGGTCTGCCTGCTGGAGTTGGTGGTCGGCCTCGAAGAGGCGTTCGGCATTGTGATCGAAGACAGCGACTTTGACGTTCGGAATTTCATATCGGTGGCCGCGCTGCGCGATTTCGTGCTGGCGCGCCTGCCGGCGTGACAGGCGGGGTGAACCGCCGATGCGCCATCAGCATGTCGAAAAATGGGAAGGCCGGCTGAATGAGCTCCTCAAGCAGGTTGATCATGTGCTTGAGGAGACGTATGGGCACCTGTTCGCCGCGCATCCTGCACGTCCGCCCAAGGGATCGACTGCGAACCCGCAGCATGACGGGTTGTTCCGGGTCACGGCCAGTTTCAGTCCCGGTTTCGGTACGGAGCTGGGCAAGGGGTATGTGCTGCAGCTCGATCTGGTTACCCTTGAAAAGGTGCCGCAGGCGGAGGTCGAACGCATGCAGAGGAAAGCCGTCCGCTTGATTCAGGATGGCTTGGAGCGCGTGTTGCCGGGGCGCGGCCTGACGGTGCAGCGCGATGGCAATGTGTGGAAGATCGTCGGCGACCTGTCGATCACGTCGATGCGCGCCGAACACTGATCAAAGGTTGAGCAAACCTGTTTCGCGGGAGCGGTATGGATGCTGCAACGACGGTCAGCTTGTCGCAATCGATCGGCTACGGGACAATGGTCCATGTGGCCTTGTGGCTGCTGGTCTGCTTGCATCTGCTTCTGAAACCGCGTGACGCGCGCACGTCGCTGCTTTGGATTTTTTTCACCAGCATCTTCCCGATCATCGGGCCGTTCGCGTATGTCTTGTTCGGGATCAACACGGTGCCGAACAAAGGGTGGCAGAAACAATATTCTGACACGACGTTCCAGAAGCGTCAGCGTCTGACCAACCGCAACACCCATCCGCTGGCGGCGATGCACACCCGGCGCAATGCGTTGCGCGCGACGCTGGACGACCGTATGCTGGCGCCGTTCAACCGGATACTCGATCACCTTTCAGGCAACCATCCGCTGCTGGGCGGCAACGACATTCAGTTACTTGAGCCGGCCGGGCTGGCGCTGGAAGCGATGTTCCTCGCCTTGCGCGAGGCACGCCACCACATCCACCTCTCGACGTATATTTTCAATGACGATGCGGTGGGCCAGCGTCTGATGAATCTGCTGGTTGAAAAAGCGCGGGCCGGGGTTGAGGTCCGTGTGTTGTACGACGCGTTCGGTTCGGCCGGCGCCAACATCCGGCTGTTCTTCTGGCGCCATCGCCGGGAACCCAACCTGGAGATCATCGGTTTCTCCCAAGCCAATGTGCTGAAACGCAAATTCCAGCTCAACCTGCGCAACCATCGCAAGATCCTGGTGATCGACGGCGTTGTGGCATACACGGGCGGCATCAACTTTCATGATGTCTATCTGTCCCGAGGCAACAGGCCCGGCACACTCGACTACCATTTCAGGGTCAAAGGGCCGGCGGTGCTCGAACTGCAGTATACGTTCTTGCGCGACTGGTACTATATGACCGACCAGCCTCCCGAAAAACTGTTGGCGAAATGTTATTTTCCGGCTCCGGCCGCAGCAGGCGAGATGGCGGTTAGGTTGCTGAACAGCGGCCCCACGCGCGAGGAGACGGCTGCGGCGATGCATGGTTTTTTTGCGGCGCTCAATCTGGCGCGCCGGCAAGTGCTGATCGTGACGCCCTATTTCGTGCCGCCGGAAGCGCTGATCCTCGCGCTGCGTCAGGCCGCCTTCCGTGGGGTTGAGGTCAAGGTGCTGGTCCCTTCCGTCAACAACCATCCGACGTTGCAGTTCGCGTCGCAGGCGCTGTATGCCGAGCTGCTGGTCTCCGGTGTTCGGATTTTTGAACGGGCACCGCCGTTCATCCATGCCAAGGCTGCCGTCATTGACGATGTTGTGGCGATCATCGGCAGTGCGAATTTCGATCCGCGCAGCCTGTTTCTCAACTATGAAACCAACCTGGTCGTCTTCAATGAGAGTTGTGCGGCGCGCGTCAAGGCCGCCGTGCTCAACGATCTGTCTCAAGCGGTTGAGATTCATTACGCGGACTGGCGCCGCCGGCCGCTGTGGCGCAAGTTCGTTGAAAACTTTTTCAATCTGTTTCACCCGATCGCGTAAGGGTCAAAACGGTAATCGGCTAGCCTCGGGGGAGTGGCATACTGATGCGAGGGGAAGAGGAAGATACAGGGTGGCTAGCCCCGTTGGTGTCCCGGCTTTAGCCGGCTGGGGCGAACCGGGCCGACTGAAGTCGGTACACCAGCCTGTGCCGCATCAGTTCCGCTTTCCCTCGCACTTCGTCTGCCCCCCCCCGTCGCTAACCGAATACGTCAAAACGCCGATCCGCCGTTGCGCGCCGGACGGGTATGCGATACACTGTCGCCTCATTTTCGAGTGGTCTCCAGATGGTGCGCCACATGAGTAGGGGTGGAGTGAACGCGGGAGTTATGGATATTACGACAGGTGCTTGTGGGAGCTGGCGTTTTTGCCGTGATGAGTGCGACGTGGGCTGTGGAATCGGTGTGGCAGGGCGGCGACGGCACGTTCTCTGATCCCTCGAAATGGTCGTCTGCGGCGGTGCCCGGCGAAGAGGATGCCGTGCGTTTCGATGTTGCCGGCGCTGCGGCGGTGTCGTTTACGCAGGATGCCACGGTCTCGAACGCGGTCGTCGATGCCGCGCAGAATGCCCCCCTGACGTTCGATCTCGGCGGCAACCGCTGGACGGTCAAGGACCGGTTTCAGTTCCCGGCATCCTCGCAATCGGGCGTCGTCACGCTGCAGAACGGCCTGCTCTCGTGCCTGGGCAATGAGGTGCTGCTGTCGCTCAGCACGCAGACACAGCCCTCCGCATTGGTGTTCGGAACGGGTGCCGCAAGCGCCAGCAGAAACTTGACCGTTCATCGCGCCGAGGTCCGATTCGAAGAGGGCCAGCATGGCGTGACCAACCTGCTTTGGATCGCGAAAGGCGGCCCGAGCGATTCTCAGGCGCGCGTGAAGGTTGAAGAGGGGGCCACACTGACGACATGGCAGCTCTGGGCCGGCAGCGATGCCCGTTCGACCGGTGTGATCGAGGTGGCGGGCGGCTCGCTGGTGGTTTCGAACAACTTCAGCTTGGGCGATTCCTATTCGACGGCGGTCGGACTCCTGTCTGTCTCAGGCGGCTTTGTGAATCTGAGGGGGTCGATCTGGATCGGTAATGCGTACGCGGCCCAAGGGATTGTCAATCAGAGCGGCGGCACGATCCACGTGACAGGGGGCAACGCCGAGTTCGGCCACCGTATGGGCGGCACGGGCAGGCTCAACCTCTCGGGCGGATCTTTCATCTGCGCGAACACGTTGACGGCGGGCAATTTCGAGAACCAGTATGTGAGCGCCACCGGCACGCTGGATCTGGTGGGCGGCACGCTGATCGTCAGCAACACCCTGCAGGTCGGACGCGGCACCAACTCGATCGGCACCGTGTGGGTGGGCAACGACGCCGACGTGCGGCTCAAGGACTTGAACGTCGGCGGCATGGGAACCCCGCTGGCCAAGGGGTTCATTTCTGTGACGGGCGGTGTGGTCGAAACGCGCGGCACCCTGTGGCTGGGCAGCGCACGCGGATCGCAAGGCACGCTCTCGGTCAGCGCGGGCGCTGTGACGAACTTGAGCACGGTGTATGTCGGGGACACCGGGACCGGCACGCTGGCGGTGGCGGGCGGCACGGTTCGCCTGGCCGGAACCACCACTGTCGGCAATCAGGCGACGGGTGTCGGGGTGATGTCGGTCTCGGGCGGTGCGTGCGAGACGGCGGAGATGGTTTTAGGGAACAACGGCGGCACCGGCACCGTGTCGGTTTCGGGCGGCGCGTTGACCCTGCACAACAATGTGTCGCTCGGCAACACGGTCGGATCGTCCGGGACATGGACGCAGTCGGGCGGCATCGGGACCTTGCGCGGCACGACGACGGTGGGCGTCAGCGGAGCGGGCAAACTGACGGTGTCGGGCGGCACGCTCAATCTCTCCAACGCGCTGAATTGCGGAGCCAATGCCGTATCCGCCGGATATCTGGCGCTGGCCGGCGGCCAGGTGACCGGCAAGGGCGGCGAGTGGGGCCAGCGCGGCGTTTCGCTGATTGAAATCAGCGGCGGCACGAACGCCTTCGGCGAAATCTTCGTCGGCACCTACACGCAGGCGACGCTGCGCATTACCGGCGGCAGCAACACCTTCAGCAATCTGCGCGTCGCGCGCAACAATGCCGGTTCCTCCGCGCTGTTCCGCATCGAGGGCGGCCAGACGTCGGTGCCGGGCTATCTGGATATCGGCCAGGCCGGCCCCGCGCTTTTCGAAATGGCGGGCGGCGAACTGACGGTCAATATCCTGCGCATGAATCCGGGAACAACCGTGTCGCCGGTGCCGCCGCAATCGGAAATCCGGATGACGGGAGGCCGTCTGCGGGTGACCAACACAACGTATTATCCGGACACCGCGTCCATCACAGGCAAATTGACCCTGGCGGGCGGCGTGTTGGCCGTACCTAATCTGCAACAGCATCACGGCAGACTCAACGTGCTGTTCGACGGCGGCACCGTTGAGGCCACCAAAAGCGACGCCACGTTCATCCGCTCACTGGATGCGTGGGCACTGACGTCAAACGGCCTCGTGGTGGACACGGCGGGCTTCACATGCGGCACGTCGCTGGTGCTGCCCGATGCGGCGGGCGAGCAGGGGCGGGTCGTCAAGAAAGGCGCGGGCACCTTCACCCTGAATGCGGTGAACACCTTTACCGGGCCGGTCGTGGTCGAGGCCGGCACGTTGGCGCTGGGTTCCGGCGGACTGATCACGCTGGCCGGCGGGTTCGAGATTGACGGCGGCACTTTGCTGAATCTTTCGGCGCGCGCGCTGGATTTCACGTTGCCGAACGGCACCGTGTCGCGCGTGGACGGCGAGCTGCGCCTGGCGGACGGCCGGACGCTGACCGTCGCCTCCGGCGCGACGCTCGGCGGTACAGGCACGGTTGGACGCGTGCTCTTTTCTTCGGGCGCGGTGCTGGCGCGGAATGCCGCGCAGGGCACAGCGCTGCTGCATGCCGACGCGTGCGAGATTCCCGCCGGAGCGGTGCTGGCGCTGACCGGATTTTCGGCGGCGGAATTGCGTCAGGGCATCACGGTCGTGGCCGCGGCTTCGCTGCAGGTCGCACCGGCCGGCAGCGTAAGCGTGACACTCGACGGCGTGCCGCAATCTCCAGTGGCGCTGCGCGTTTCCGGCGGCACCCTCACCGCAACGTCCTACAACCCCGGCACGCTCATCCAGGTGAATTAAGCGAACCGCGGGTGACGGCGGGCGGCAAGCCGGACCAGGCGGGTCATCAGTTCGGAATACGAGAGACCTGAGCATTCCGCCGCGCAGGCGATGCTGGCCTCGTTATCGAGATCCGCGTTCGGGTTGACGTCCAGCACGTAGAAGATGCCGCCGCGTTTGCGCACATCGAGCCGGGCGTAATCGCGGCAGCCGGTGGCGCGATACGCATTAAGCGTGACGTCCGACAGCGCCGCGAGTTCCTGCTCATTAAGCGGTGCGGGGATCAGGCTGTTGATCGCGGCGTATTCGAGCGAGTCGGGCGAGAATTTCGCATCATAGGTACAGAGCCGGTCGCGCAACGACGGGCAGGCCGAAAAGTCCATCTCCACGACCGGCAGCAGCATGGGGATGCCGTCGCCCCAGACCGGCACATGGAATTCGCGCCCGTCGATAAAATCCTCGACCAGCGCGGGCTGGTCATAACGCTGCAGGATGTGGGCGATCCGCCGTTCGAGTTCACCGCGGTTCATCACCACCGATTCGGGCGTCAGGCTGAGACTACAGTGCTCGCGCACGGTCTTGACGATCGCCGGAAAAAGATCCCACCCTGCGGCGCAAGGCTCTTCGAACACGCGCCAGACGGGCGTCGGGATGTTATGCGCGTCGAGGAGACGCTTGGTTTCTGCCTTGTCGCCGGTCAGGCGCAGCGCTTCCGGCGGCGCACCGGTGTAGGTGAAACCGGACGCCTCGATGAGGCGGACCACCTCATGTTCGCTATGGGGTACGCCCGGCAGGGATTCGCATTGATTGAAGAGAATACGCTCATGCGGAGAATGCGCAGCGAGCAGCGACGGCAAATCAGGGTCGGTCACCTCCTCGTGCGCGACAGGGTGGCCCGCCACACGCAGCGCGTCGGCCATCTTGCGGTTGGCCTGACGCGCCGCTTCAGCCTCCTCTTCCGTCCAGCCCGGATCGATGTTGTAAAGGAACAGGACAGGCAGATCCTGTGCGGCGCAGGTGAAAGGCATGCGGACGCTCTCCCCAGGTTAACGCAGTAACATAATCAGGCCGCTGTTGGCGACCGAGAGCGTCACCACACCGTCCTCCGCCGTGATGCGCGCGGAGAGCCCCACACGCGGCGGCAGTCCGGCGTTGCGAACTTTCCAGCCGCTGAAGCTGCCGCTGAAGGTGCCGTACGTGCCGATCACGGCCGTCATCGGCACCGGGATCGCATCGCCTTCCGCGCGGCCGAAATCGATGATGCCGCCGGCTGCGCCGGTGAGCGCGCCGCTGACCGCGAACAGATCATTGGCGGCCTCCGACCAGTCGAGATGCAGCGTCACGCCGTTTTCAAAGACCAGTGTTTCGGCCTGGAAGACGCCGACCGCGCCCGCCGTGTCGCCTGCGCTCAGCGATCCGGCAACCGTGAAGGCACCGTTGGTGACCGTGCCCGCGCCTGCGACGTGTGTGAAGCGCACGGCTTCAGCGCTCTGCCCGAGGTCGAGCACGCCAGCCGCGTCGACGGTCAGATCGGGGGCCGCGAGGAACGCCGCATCGAGCGTGCCTTCCGCGACGTGGACGCGGCCGGTGAGCGCGACATCCTCGGTCAGCGTGAGCGTGCCGCTGCCCAGCTTGGTCACGCCGCCATCGCCCTCAGCCCCTGCCAGGAACGCCTGGCGGATCGATACGCTGTTGGTCAGCGTGTCGATCACCGCGCCGCCGGCCAGCACGGTCAGGTCGTTGACGCCGTAGAGATAATCGGTCAGCGAACCATTATAGTTCGCGATCGCGGAGCAAAGACCGCGCGTTTCGAGCACGCCGCCGTTCAGGTTGAGGAGCACGCGCCCGCCGCTGTGATAACGTTTGGTGGCGGGGATGCTGAAACGGCCCTGCTGCGGTGTGCCGTTGCCCAGTGTGACAATGTTCGTCATATAGGCATAATCGGTGCTCTTCCACGAGAAGAATTCACGCGCTTCAAAGGCGCCGTCGGTGATCGTCAGGTTGACACGCCCGTAGAGGCGTCCGCCGCCCGAGCTGTCCATGCGCCCGAAAGCGGCGCGGCCCAGAGAGACGAGGCCGCCGTTCAGCGTCCAGTCAACCGGACAGCGCGTGCCGATGTCGCACCAGGCGTCATCGCGAACAGTCACAAATTCGCCGTCGTTGCAGACGACGGATATCACCATGTTGGAGGAATCGCCGAAGCCCAGCGGATTGGTGCCGGTCAGCGCCAGGCGGCCGCCGTTCATGACCATGTGGAAAAATCCGAACGTCGTTGAGCCAAACTGAACACCCAGTGCGCCGAGAGTCACTTCAGCGTCGGGCTCGATGATCAACCCCTGGGCGTTGCCGGCGTATGAGCTGGAAGCGTCGAACTGATTGCGCGCGGCCAGATTGGGTGTGTCCATCGTGAAGCGGCTGCCGGGCGCAAAGCGCACGATGCCGTCGCGCAACAGGAAACGGTAGTCGGCGTGCGCTCCGAACAGGGAGCCGCCGATCGACCAGACGTTGGTTCCGGTTTTGGTCAGCATGCGCGGTCCCGGCATGGCTAACGCGCCACCGGTCGCGAGCGGTGCGGCGGCATTCACGGTGGTGTTGTTGGTAAAGCCGATCGGCGTGTCAAACGCGACGGGGGCGCTGCCGGCCGTGGCGAGCGTTCCGCCGGCCATGATCAGGTCGCCGAGGCCCGGGGAGCCGTTCCCGCGCAGCGCGAGCGTGCCGCTGGTGACGCGGGTTCCGCCCGCGTGGGTGTTGGCCGCCGCGAGTTCCAGCGTGCCGGCGCCGCCATCCTTGACAAGTGTGCCCGGGCCGGTGACCGCGCCGTTCACCGCCAAGGTCGCGCCGGTGTTGGCGCGCAGGCTACGGTTGCCGGGCGGGAGTTCGACGGTACCGTCAAGCGTGGCGTTGCCGGTTGCGAGGATTTCGCCGCCATTGGCGCGTACGGTGCCGTTGACATCGGTGCCTTCCTCCAATCGCGCGGTACCGGCATTGACCAGCAGGGCGGTGTCGATAACACAGTTGGTGAGCTGCAGGGTGCCCGCCGTGTCGAGCGTGAGAGCGGCCGACTCGCCCGCGACAGGTCCCGCAACGGTGAGCGTGTTGCCGTTGGGCGTCAGCGAGATGGCGGCGGCTCCGGCGACTGCAAGCGGCGCGGAGACCTCATGGCTGCCACGCAGCAGCGTCATCTGGAGGGCGCTGCCGGAGAGGGTCAGCACCTCGCCGCCGGCAACGGTGTAACGGTTCGTGGCGTCGAAGATCAATCCGCCGAGCGTGGCCGGTGTGTCGACCGTGACGGTGCGCGCTTCGGACAGCACGTTCGCAAAGAGCGCCGCGGTGCCGATGGCGATCGGCGCGGTGCCGTTCTGCCAGTTCGGACCTTGCGACCAGAGACCGTCGCTGTCTGCCGTCCAGACCGCTTCGCCTAGGCCCGGTTGTGTCGTGACGGTAAGGAGCACGCGTTTGTTGACGGTATCGAGCGTGAAGGCATAGGAGCGCGAGGGGATCGGGTTTGCGACGGAAAGACCTGTCAGATCCGGATCGGCACCCGCGTAAGCAAGAATCGGGTAGACGCCGGCGTAAAGCGCGGGGTCCAGCGTGCCGCGCTGATAGAGCGAGACGGCGACGCGCCCGAGCGTGAGGCTGCCGGTGACGGCGAGTTGGTCGCAGGTGTCGTTCGCGCCGCACCAGACCGCGAGCGAGGCGTCGGTGGACGGCGCGGCCGCACCGAGCGTGGCATCGGCGACCGTCACGATGCGGGCTGCCGCAGCGCCTTCGGACGCCAGATGCAAACCGGCACCGGGCAGTACAGTCAATGTCGTGCCCGCCGGCAGGGAAGCCGCCGTTGAGCTGCGGATGGCCAGCGTGCCCTCTTGCACCGTAACAGGACCTGTGAAGGTGTGGCTGTCCGCGCTGTCGAGCGCCAGCATGCCGGCGCCGGTCTTGACGAGGCCGCCGTCGTTGACCTCGCCGGCCAGCAGCGGACGGGCGATGGTGAAGCGGCCTGAAAGAACGTCGATGTGTGCGCCGCCTGCCATGACCCGCACGTCTTGCGGACCGTCCATCGGGCCTGCACGCAGGCGCAGGGTGCCGCCGTCGAGCAGGATGCGGCCGAAACCTTCGCCGACGGTGATGTTGTTCGCGGAGACCAGTCCGCCGGCCACGTGCAACGTGCCGGTGGCGGACGGGGTGACGCCGAGGTTGATCTCGTTGGGCACGGTCAGCGCGCCGCCGTTGACCGTGATGAGCGCCGTGCCGCCGCCGCCGAAGCTTGTCTGATGGCCGATTTGGATGTTTTCCGTAAGGGTGATCGCGCCGTTGTTCAATGTTAGCGTGCAGTCGCTGCCGGCATGCTCCGCGATGTTGATGCGGGCGAGTGTGATGTCGCCGCCGTTCACGGTGATGGCGGGACGCGCGTTATACCCCACGGTGTTACCGCCATTATGCCCGAGGGCGAAGCCAGAGGCGACGACCGTTCCGCCGTTGATGGTCACGGTCGAGGTAAGCGGGGTGGGGGCCGTGACCGTGTTGCCGTTGCCGCGGCCCACGGCGATGTGGCCGGCGACGGTGGTGGAGCCGTCTTCAATGAACAGGTGTGCGGCGGTTTCGGCACCGGCTGCCGCTGTCGAATAGTGGCCGACGCTGATGCTGCCGGCGAAGGTATTGATCTGACCCTCGGCTCCCAGTACGACGGTCCCTTGAGAAACCGTGAACGGAGAGAAACCTGCAGTCGGGCCATCACCGTTCGGGCCGGTGGCGAGCAGCGTGTCTTGCAGGGCGAGCTGTGTTGCGGTGCCCAGCGTCTGAGCGCCCGGATAGGTGAAGGCTAGCATGCCGGCACCCTGTTTGACAAAACCGCCGCTAACGGATTGGACCAGACCGGTCACTGTCACGTCGGCCGCATTGACGAAAACAGCCGCCGTGCCGTTTGATTCTGTATTGAGCAGGTAGCCGGGCAGCGACGCGGCCGCACCCGAATAGACGAGGGTGCCTGCGCCGAGATGTAAACCGGCGGGCGGCGGCGTGGCGAGCGTGAGCGTGCCGCCGCTGAGGGCGGTCGTGCCCTGGTAGGTGAGCGGTCCGGACAGGGCCAGCGTGCTGGACCCGGTCTTGACCAACCCGCCTGCGCCGCTGACAGGGCCGGACAGGGTCAGCGTGGTGTTGTCGAACGGCGCAAAGGTCGCGCCGTATGCGCCGTGTATGATCGCGGCTGCGCTGCCGTGATCGGCCGCGGTGGCGAGCGTGGCGTTATCGAGCGTCAGAGGGGCTTCCTGCGAGGCGTCGGGGCCGAGCTGCAGCGTGACGCCCGAGACGAGGGTGCCGGCCACGGTGTTCGTCGCCATCAGAATCAGCGTGCCCCCGCCCTGGGCGGTGAAGGCGCCGGCACCGCTGAGGTTTCCGGCCAAAGTCAGCGAGGTGTCGGGCTCGATCCAGGCCGTCGTTTCGGTCGGCACAGCAACCGGCACGTCGAGGGTCGGGTGGCCCAGCGCCACTTCGAGCAGCGCGGGCATGGAGCCATGGCTGAAGGTGAGCGGTGCGGTGCCGGTCACGTGCGGGGCGACCGGAGCGTCGAGGAGCAGTGCGCCCAGCGTGACCGGCAGGTCAAGAGTGACCGTACGCGGCTGCGCAAAGTTGAGGTCAAAGCGGGCCGTGTGCCCCGCTCCGTTGGGCACGCTTTGCGGTGTCCAGTTCGCGTTCGCGCTCCAGAGGCCGTCGGCATCGTTCGCCCACGCCACGCTGTTGGGGTTGTCCGCGACAGTCAGCGTGATGGCGCTGCCGGTGTCGGCGAACTGATAGGTGAAGTCGCTGTCCGGGTTGCCGACCCGCAGCGCGTTAACGCTGCCGGTGAGCGCGCCGTAGGTGAAGAGCGTGAAGGTGCCGGGCGGCGCGTCTTCGCTCACGAGGATGGTCAATCGCGTTCCCACTGCGAGGGTGCCGGCGACAGCGAGGCGGTCGCTGCTGTCGGTCTCCGCGAGATCGACCGCCAAGACGGCGTTGTCCGCAAACGTTGCGGTTGTGACAGCGTCAGTCCGCACGCTGTTGAAACTGGGATTGAGCGTGGCGCCGCTGGAGACCAGCACCGCGTTGTTCGGCAGCGAAGTGAGCGCAAGCGTGCCGGACAGCACGTTGACCGGCGCATCGAAGGAGTGGGCTCCTGCAAGTGTCAGGCTGCCGACGCCGGCCTTGGTGAACCCTGCCGCCGTGGCGCTGCCGCTCTCCATGACGAGCGGTTGGGTGATGGTCACATCGTGGAGACGAGTGTCGATTGTGACGCCGTCCGCGCCGAGCAGCAGTTCATCGACGCCGAAAAGATAGTCGTCCAGCGAGGGCGTGGTCTGCGCATTGACAGAGGTCGATGTCGGCAGGCCGGCGCAGTCGAAGACGCCGCCGTCCAAGATGACGCGCGCGGTGCCGATGCTGCCCAAGGCGCGCGCGGTGACCGGCAGGATCAACCGGCCGCCGTCGAGCCGCAGGCTCGCGAGATTGTTCTGATTGTCGTTGATCCAGTTAACGTAATCGCGGACTTCAAAAACGCCGTCCGGGCCGACCGTCACTTCGGCGCTGCCTTTTCGGTTGCCGCCACCGATAAAATCGGCGTATCCGGCCATCGTCAGGAAACTGAGCGAGACGGTGCCGTTGGAGACAGTCAGGGTGCCGGGTCCGTTGACGCCGAGACTGAACCAGTTCTTGGCCGCATAGAGCGAGCCGCCGTTGTCAATCAAGAGGTCGGCGCTCCCGCCGACCGCGTTGACGATGGTGGATTCTGCGTCGAGCAGGTCGAGGCGGCCGCCCGCCACATGCACGGTCGATGTGCCGGGCTGCGAACCTTCCGCCATCAGCCGCATGCCGCCGGCGGTGAGCGTCGCGCCGGATTCGATGATTAATTTTGACGTCTGCCCGACCGCGTTGTACATGGTTTGCAGGACATCGCGGTTACCGCCGCGCAGGGTGTACGCCGCGCCGGCAGCGAGGCGCGTGACGCCTTGGCGGAAATTGAAGCGGTAGGCGCTGTTGTTTTCATCCGCGCCGCCGGCCAGGATCAATTCGCCGTTGCCCTGTTTGGTGAGCGTGCCGCTGCCCGTCCAGTCCAAGGGACCGCTCACCGTCAGATCCGTGCCGCCCAGATCGAGGACGCCGTTCGCCTGCACGTAGAGCGGGTTGGCATACGTCGCGCTGCCGCTGCCTGTCATGAGGGCGGTGCCGCCCGCGAGGGTCAGCGGGCCCGACCCCAAAACATCCGGCGAGGGGATCGTGACGGTGCCGCCGCCGATGCGCACGCCGCCGATGAACGTGTTCGCCGCGCCGAGATGCAGCGTGCCTGAGTTGCCTTTCACAATGCCGCCTGAACCGGAGAGGACGCCGGACAGCGTCAGCGTGTGCGCGGCCGGCACGTTCATGGTGATGGGGGCGGCCAGTTCGAGTGCCAGCGCGACGGTGTGGCTGCCGGCATCGCTGGAAAGGGTGCCGCCGCCGAATGGGTCGCCGACGGTCAGCGTGCCGCTGCCGGAGAGGGTGTAGGGTTGACTGTTGTTGAAAGAGAGGCCACCGACCTGCGTGTCCGTGCTGAGCGTGACGGTGGCGGGTGCGGTGATGGCGCCCCAGAACCGGGCACGCGCTTCGGGCGCGTCGGCCGGCGCTGCGGGCGTCCAGTTGTCCGCAGTTTCCCACGCGCCGCCGGCGGGGTTGCTCCACGTGGTCTCTGCGTTGTTCGTCGTCAGGCGCAGCGTCACGGTTTTCGCGGCGCGGTCGACGAAGAACGAGGAGGTCACGCCGAACCCGCGGTTGGCGTGGGTCAAGAGGGCGAGGTCCGGCGGCTCGGTCGCGTAGGTGAAGAGCACGTAATCACCCGGCAGGTTGAAGTCGAGGTCGGTGGGGCCGCGCTGCTTGAGATGCAGGTTGAGCTTGCCGACATAGCCGCCGGCCGGGATGTGGATCGTGTCGCAGGTCAGGTCGGCGGTCGAGATGTCGAGGTCCAGACGGCTGGTTGTCACGGCGTCGCCCAGACAGAGACGCTGTGGCGCCAGATTCTGGCGGTGGCTGCCGCGGAAGCTCAGGGCTTTGCCGGGGGCGAGATAGATCTCTTCGAGATCCGAAAGCATGCCGGGCGAAATGCGCAGCGAACCGTCCTCGACGCGCAGGGGACCATTAAATTCATTGGTCGGTCCGGAAAAAACGAGAGTTCCGGTGCCGCGTTTGGTCAGGCCGCCGTCCCGCACATCCAAGCTGAGGGACGGATCGCGCACGATATTTTCGGTGATGGTGACAGTGTTGCTCAACGTGTCGATGATCACGCCGCCAGCCATCATGGTGACGTGGTTCAGGCCGCTCAAGAAGTTGGCGGAACCGTTGCGGCACTCCAAAATACCGCCGTTCAGGTTGAGGATCGCGGTACCGGCGGCGGTGGCGCGCGACATGCCGACCGAACTGAGCGTCGCGCTGCCCAGCGTACCGTTGCCGAGCGTGACGATGTTGGTGCGCAGCACCCAGCTCGTGCTCATCCAGTGAAAGGCGTTGTTGACGACGAAGAGGCCGCGGCGGATGTCTATGTCGGCGCGCCCAAACTGACGGTCGCCGGCACTGGATTCGCGTCCCAGCGAGAGCCGCTGCAGCCAGACGGTGCCGTCGTCGAGTTCGAGCGTGAAAGGAATGCGCGTGCCGGCGTGCACCCAAGCGTCTGTCGTGCCATTCGTGAGGATGCCGCCGTTGTCGATCACGAGGGTGGCACGGTTGCCGGGCTGATCGCCGAAGGTGTTGTCCGTGCCGGTGAGCGCGAAGCGGCCGCCGTTGACGTGCAGGTTGAAGCTGCCGGTGCCGCCGGTCACGCCGCTCATCTGCAGGGTCAGGCCGCCGAGCGCCACGTCCGCGCCCGGTTCGACGATGATGGCCGACTGTTTGTTGGCGACGTTGCCGATACGGAAGATGTTGCGCTCGTTGCTGAAATCAACCAGATGGAATGTCGCGCCGGGGGCAAAGCGCAGCGTGCCCTCATCGAGCGCGAAACGGCTATAGAGGTTTGTCACCCGGGTGGCTCCGGTAAAGGTCAGTTCGTGGGTGCCGGCTTTCTTGTAGGAGCGGGCCGTGGTGCCGACATTGTAGTTCAACGAACCGGCCAGTGTCATCGGACCGTTTGCCGTGTTGAGCATGCGGTCCGCCGTCGCCGTGATCAGCAGCGGCAGCGCGACGGTCTGCGCGGCGGGCGACTGGTTGACAAGGTCGCCGTTAAGCGTGACGCGGTTGCCCGCGAGCGTGAAGCCGGCTGCGCCGGGCAGGAAGGTAAGGCCGGAAAACGCCGTGTCGACGGCGAAGTCATTGGTCGTGACGGGCTGCACGGCCCCGTCAAAGCGCAGCGTGTCAGAGGCTGCGGCTGCTCCCTCGTTCCAGTTTGCCGACGTGGTCCAACGGGCATCCGCGCCAGCACCGGTCCACGTTTTGTCTGCGGCAGAAACCTGCAACGCGAGCAGCGGGACAAGGCTGAAAGCAACATGCCGTCCAAAGATCTTGATTGTCATGTCGGAGACTCCTGTGGTTCAGCGGTTTCCATGGCCATTAATCCGAAGTATACGGATGGCACCTCGCTCGTTCAAGCTTCAATGCTTCATCGGTTGACGGCTGTCCGGTTTCATTTTTTTCGCCTCGACGTTCATCGTGGCGGTGTTTATAGTAAAGGGTATCCATGCTGGTCTGGACGGCGGTGTGCCGATCATTCAGCGAGGTGCCTATGAAAAAATGGTGGGTTGCTTGGTTGTTTTGTACGGTGTCCTGTTTTCAGGTGCTTCGGGCGCAATCGGGCGCCTGGGCGGTGGATGCCGACGGCATATGGTCGTCATCGGCCAATTGGCTGGCCGGCGCTGTGGCGAACGGCGCCGGCGCAACCGCGTTTTTCACAAACACGGTCACGTCGCGGCGCACGGTCGATGTGGATGGCCCGGTGAGCGTCGAAGCGTTGCGTTTCGGTTCGCCGGCTTACAACAACTGGCGCCTGATCGGAGACGGTCCGGTCATTTTGGACGGTGCGGCCAAGCCGCGCATCGGATCAGCCGTCAATCAGCGGGTCGAAATCTTGACGCCGCTCGCGGGCACGAACGGCGTGATCCAGGAGTCGCTGCCCGGCGACATCGAGTTGGCGGGCGACAATTCGGGCCTCGCTGGCTTGGCCGAGCTGCGAAGCTACACAGTGGCGCAAACGATGTCGAAGACCGCCGGGTCGATGGCGCCGCTGGTGCGCGATTATTTTCCGACCGGCGGCGTGATCATGGCCGGGGCGCGTTTCGAGTTGTTCGGACGTAAGAACGGCAGTGCCGCGGTCTCGCCGAATTGGACAGTGGTTCAGAATTCGGCACGCGTGCAGGCGGCCATCACCAATGCAACGGTCAACCTGGCTCCGGGGCAGCGCGTCACGGGCAACGGGATCCCGGCCGATACCTATATTCGGCAGATTCTTGACGGGTCAAACCTTGTGCTCAGCGCGGCGGCGGAACTTTCCGACATCGAGACGTTGACGTTTGAAGCCGCGACCTTCCGCTCGGAACAACTCCTGCAGCGCGTACGCGTGGAAGGCGGGCAGGATTTCAGGGTTCACCGTAACGGCGGCAGTTCATTCACGGTCGAGGTCGAGCGTGTCTACGGACCGGCCAACTGGGCGCTGAAAAACGGCGACGCGGTGATCAAAGCGCCGGGGTTGCGCGAGCATCGCGCAACCCTCCAGTTGCACAGCGTGGATCTGACGCTGGCACCCAAGATCGTCACTCGGCAGCCGGCGGCAGGGCCTGCGTTTCATGTCGATGCGTCGCGCGCGGATACCTTAACGCTTGAGGGTAGCGCGGTCTCGGAGTGGCGCGACGTAAACGGCAACGGCCTTTACGCCAAAGCGCCGGGCTTGAAGCCGACGCTGCTGGCGGACGCGCTGAACGGCCGGCCGGTGGTGGATTTCGGCACCTTCGGCACCAGCCCCTACATGCACTGGTTCAACGCGCAGGGCCAGGTTGAACTGACGTCAATCCGCGCTGTCTTCTGGGTGCTGGGCAGTCAGAACGGCGGCGGCTTTTTGCTGGGCGGGCTGACCACGGCGCATTTCCACCGCGGCAATGCGCCGGACGGCGTGTTTTATCCGGTTCTTACGTCATCTCAGCTTTGGGGACACGATTGGGGTACCTATCCCGGCGGCGGGCGTGTCGAAACCTATATCGACGGCCTGCGCGCAGGGGCCTCCTCGGCGCTCAGCGGTGGCTATCAGGTGATCGCCTGTCAGATCGCCACGAACGTGACGGCGGGGGGCTTTGCCACCGACCGCAACACGTTTCCTGACCGGCGCGGCGGGCAGCGGCTGGCTGAGGTGATTATTTATGACCGCCCCTTGACCGAGATCGAGCGTATCGAGACCGAAGAGTACCTGATGGCGAAGTGGTTCGGCGACACGCGCTGGGATCTGGGCGGCCTGGCGCCGGTCGTTCATGACCTGAACGCGCTGGGCATGCGTACGGTGAACACGCCTGAGAGCGGCGTGACAACAATCGGTCGACTTTCAGGCGGCGGTAGGCTTTCCGTCGACGGTCCCGGCGAGCTTGCCCTCGCTGACGCGCAGGAGTATGCGGGAACGATCGCGCTGAACGGCAGCGGACTGCGCCTGACAGCCGCTGCCGTGCCGGACGCGCCGGCGGCGGATGCCTATTTCCATGTGGATGCCAGCGTTGCGGAGTCGCTGACCTTGGATGTGGACGGACGGGTGCTCGCTTGGCGCGATTGGCGCGGCAACGGACGCGCGGCGGCTGTGGCGCCGGGGTTCAACACGCCTGCGCTGCTGGCACATGCGCAAAACGGATATCCGGTGGTGGATTTCGGGGCGCTCGGTTCACTTCAAGCGCTCGCATGGAATCACACGAACAACACGATCCGCGCCGCGTTCATTGTTATTCAGAGCCTGTCGGGCGCCGCGCAGGTCCTGGGCGGGGTGTCGGGACAGCCGCAGGACTTTTTCCGTAACGGCAGCGGTCCGCTCTACTACGGCGGCGACACCACGGCCAGCCGCGCCGTGGTTTACGGCGCGAACTACGTGAACGGCTGGCGCGTCGAGCCGCTGGTCGCCGCGCTGCCTTCCACCTTCTGCGTGGTCAGCGTGATTCCGACCACGCCCGCGCGCGCCAGCGCCTTCGCGCAAGATCGCGGCACGGGAAGCCGTTCGGGCGGGCAGCGTCTGGCCGAAGTGATCCTCTACACGCGCGCGCTGACCGATACAGAGCGGCGCGATACCGAAGCCTACCTTATGCGCAAGTGGCTGAACCGCGCGGCACCGGGTTACGGCGCGCCTGAGTTGCCGCAGGTTCCTGCGGTCTCCTATGCGGCTCCCGCGTTTTCCGTTCGCGTAGAGGGGGACGGCACGGCGGCGCTGGGCCAGTTGACCGGCGGCGGCACAGTGGTCAAAAACGGCAGCGGGACGCTGGCGCTCAGCCGAGGACCTCTGGGCCTGGCCGGCACGATCGAGGTGGAAGAGGGGGCCGTTTCCGCTGTGGCCCCGTCCGACTCGGCACCCGCGCCGTTCCCGGTTTTCCACGTAGATGCCACGCAAACGAATGAAATGACATTCGTGCAGGAAAACGGCACGAATTTCATTGCGCGCTGGCCGTCCCGCGCGCCGGTCGCCAACGCTGCGGTCGAACGCGCGGGATATCGGCTGCCGTATCTGATGGCGAATGACCTGAACGGCCTGCCGGCGGTGGGCTTCGGTCCGTTCGGAACCGTAGGGTCGAGCCTGAAGTGGGAGACGGCCGTGACATCGGTCCGCTCCGCCTTTGTGGTGCTCGGCAGTCAGGAGGGGGGGGCGTTTGTGTTGGGCGGAACGGCCACGCCGCATTTCCATCGTGGCAATCGCGGCAACACGTTCCTGCCGATCACCAAGGACAATGTGCTCTACGGGTGGGATGTGTCGTCACATGTCGTCAACGGCACGACCTATCTGGATGGCACCCGCGTGGCGAGCCCGACCTCGCAGGCGCTGTCGGGCGGTTACCAGTTGATCGAAGTGCTGACGCTTGACGCGGTGACCGCCGACCTGTTCGGCGGCGACCGCGCGTTCGCCGATCGGGCGGGCGGCGTGCGCCTGGCCGAAGTGATCGTGTACGACCGTCTTCTCACCGAGTACGAGCGCGTGCAGACGGAAAACTACCTCATGGCGAAGTGGTTCGGCCGGCAGGCTGTCGGAGCAGGACTGGGCACGGTCAAGGTCGCGGATCAGACAGGTGTCCGAGCAGACGGCTCGCCGATGACCGTCCATCGTTTGATTGGCGAGGCTGCGGTCGTCAAGGTCGGAAGTGACACGCTGACGCTCCGCGACACCACCGCTTTCACGGGCACGGTGGAGGTGACAGCCGGCACGCTGAATCTGGCGGTGCCGGCCGCGCCGCTCGCGCCGCCTGCGGGTACGCTCTTCTGGGTGGATGCCTCCCGGCCCGGCACGATCGATACCGATATGGCAGGGGGCGTGACCGAGTGGCGCGATGTGACCGGCAACGGTCGCTACGCGCGTCCGATTGCGGGACGCAGCGCGCCGACACTGCGCGGCAATGATTTCGCGGGGTTGCCGGCGGTTGACATGGGCCCCTACGGCATCGCAGGCAGCGCTGGCATGTTGTGGAACCAACGGCTCACCGGCATGCGGACCGTCGCGTGGGTGCTCGGCAGCCAGGCGAGCGGCGGCTACCTGCTGGGCGCGACGAACGCCACGACCTTCCACCGCGGGCCGCCTCCGGAAGGTGGACAGATCGCGGTTACAAATTTCACCTGCCGTAACTACATGCTGTCCAGTTCGTGGGGTGCCGCCACGCCGATCGCCGCTTATACGAACGGGGTGCCGGTCAACACGACGGTGACCTCGCTGTCCGGCGGCTATCAGATCATCGTGATGACGTGGAACGGCGGCACCTATGCGGACGGGTTCGCGTTTGACCGCCTGATGGGCGACCGTTACGGCGTCCAGCGGCTGGCGGAGTTCTTGGTGTATGACCGCGTCATCACCGAGCAGGAGCGTTGGGATCTGGAGGCTTACTTGAATCAGAAATGGTT
>ERZ795056.2538-NODE-2538-length-20219-cov-24.638713_pt1 | contig 20219 bp, 17 predicted proteins | sample MGYA00375140_ERZ795056 | MGnify/ENA primary metagenome ERZ795056 (study PRJEB30185, sample SAMN05720227) | activated sludge metagenome | isolation source: Anaerobic digester | place: USA | collected 2015-03-09 ... | reverse complement strand
AAAAACCTGGCTACCGCAGGAGGACAGGATGTAAGTCAGCTAATGGGGGTGATAGAGAAAGTGAGGTCATTATTATAACAAACTTCTTTATTGAATCAAAGGGAAGTAGCTGTTACTTCCCTTTTTTAATACTTCTACATGCCAATCATTTTACAAACAGAACGCCTCTGCCTCCGTCAATTTACAGAAGCGGATGCGCCCATTATTTATCATCTCAATACCCAGCCCGGCGTATTACAATATGTTCCCGAGCCGCTGCTTACATCTGAAGAACATGCAAAAGAAGTGATCATCAATATTATCTTGCCACAATACAAAAACAATCTTGGCAGGTGGGCGGTGCATTTAAAAGGCAACGATGAGTTTATTGGCTGGTGCGGTTTAAAACTGCTGAATAACGAAATTGATTTAGGCTACCGCTTTCTTCCATCTGCATGGGGCAAAGGTTATGCAACGGAAGCTGCAAAAGCAGCATTGCAATATGGTCACCAGCAATTGCAACTTAAAAAAATCATTGCCCATGCGCATGTAGATAATATTGCTTCGCAAAAAGTGCTGGAAAAGATCGGGATGCAGTTTGTTGGTGAAGGGATAGATGAAGGCGTTCCGGTAAAAGGTTATGCTTCATTCGGCAACATGCTTTAATTTTACCGGGTATGATCAATTATAACCCCAAAGAATGGTTCACGTTTATCTTTCGCTTTCATAAAGCTGACACCTTTCGCAAATTATTTCCGCTGATAATAGCTGTATGTATTTACTCCGGCATTATTGCATTTCTTGAAAAAGAAGTATTTCAGCTAACTGACAAAAGCTATCTCAAAAACATACCGGTGATGCACAACCTGCTGGGCTTCGCCATTTCTATGCTGCTGGTTTTTCGAACCAATACAGCTTACGACCGCTGGTGGGAGGGCCGCAAACTCTGGGGCAGTCTGGTTAACAACAGCCGCAACCTGGCCATCAAGCTGGCGGTGATGCTCCCCGAATCTGAAACTGAACAACGGGCGTTTTTCCGAAAAACCATTCCGGCCTATGCGTATTCGTTATTTAATCATTTAAGATCCGAGAAAACAAGGATAGAACTATTTGAAGACGACATCAAACATCCTTTGTTTAAAAAAATCAACACCGAAAAACATATTCCCAACCAGGTGGCACTGCTTATGTTTCAGCACCTGCAACAATTATATAAAGAAGGAAAGATCAATGGAGATCAGATGATCATTTTGAATGCAGAAATGCAGTCCTTTACAGATATATGCGGCGCCTGCGAAAGAATCAAGAACACCCCTATACCCTTTTCTTATAGTGTATTTATCAAAAAATTCATCTTCTTTTATGTGATGACGCTGCCCATTGGTTATGTATTCAACCTTGGATATTATGTAATACCTGTAGTGGCGCTGATCTTTTATGTACTGGCGAGTTTGGAATTGATCGCAGAAGAAATTGAAGATCCTTTTGGTGGCGACAGCAATGATGTGCCCACAGAAAAGATCGCCATGAATATACACAAACATGTATCGGAAATTCTTTAGTACACAGTACAGCCTGCACAGATTTACACAGAAAAGAAGTTGTTGCCACGAATCTGCACGAATGAAAATAAAGTTTGTTAGTATCATTCCTGATTCGTGTCCATTCGTGTAATTCGTGGCTAAACATTCTGTATTAATCCACGCTGTGACCCACCTTGTCTTTGGCCCTGACCCGTGGCCAATAAAAGTTTTGTTAAAGGATAAATTTTATTTACGAAATATTTCGCAGATTGATTTCTTTCCCTATTTTTGACCTACTAAACACTTCGTAATTAAAATTATAAGTATGAAAAAGATAACAATTGCATTACTGGCTGCCGCGGTACTTCCCTTTACCAGTATGGCGCAGGACGGGAAAAATGAGAAAGAGGTAATCATTGAAAAAAAGATCGATGGCGATAAAAAGGGAACAAAAGAAACCCAGGAGATCGTTATCCGCAAGAGTGGAGAAAAAGACATTAAACTAAAAGTGGAAATTGATGGGGACAATATCACGGTGAACGGTAAGCCGTTAAGTGAGTTTAAAGACAAAGATATCACCATCAACAAAAGAAAAATGATGATAACTGACGACGGTAATTCAATGAGCTGGAACTTTGGCGGCGGTGAACAGGACTGGGAAAAATGGGGAGAGCAGTTTGGAGAAAATTTCAGCCGCAATTTCAATTTTAATTTTAATGAAGACGGCGATAAGGATGGGGCATTCTTAGGTGTAACCACAGAAAATGATGCGGATGGTGCTAAAATTACCAATGTAACAAAAGGCAGTGCTGCTGAAAAAGCAGGTCTTGCTAAAGATGATATTATCACCAAAATAAATGAAGAAAAAATTGCCGGTCCAGAGGCCTTGTCGGATGTTATTGCTTTCAAAAAGCCGTCGGACGAAGTAAAAGTGACCTATAAGAGAAACGGAAAATTAAAAACAGTAACGGCTGCATTGGGCAAAAGAAAATCAACCAGGTCACAATCTTTTGGCAGCACTTCACCAAGGGTTTTTTCTTTCAAAGCGCCAGGTTCGCCAAGGGGACTTGCACCAAATATGGAAGGGCTGCAAGAGGAAATAGCTGAAATGCAGGACAACGCCATGATGCACGCTTTTCCCGGCAGGAAAAAAATAGGCCTTAAGATACAGGATACGGAAGAAGGCAATGGAGTACAAGTGATGAATGTAGAAGACAGCAGTGCGGCAGCAACAGCAGGTTTAAAAAAAGACGATATCATCACGGAAATAAATGGAAAAAAGATCAGCAACACTGATGACGCCAGGGAAGAATTGTTTCCGGATGAAGACAAAAGAGTGTATAAAGTAAAAGCGCTCCGTGGAGGAAACGAGATGTCATTTGATATAAAGATCCCAAAGAAACTGAAGACCGCCAATTTGTAAGTATAGCCATTTAGCGGGTGCCCCCCAACTGCGTTGGGGGGCATTTTTTATTGTGCACACAGGGGCGCTGAGTACGCCGGGGAAATTTTAAGGCTTATACAATCCTGCAAATTTCTTCTCTGTACCTGCTCCCTGTTATTGCTTACATTTGCTTCTAAAGAGGAGAAGATCTTGACTGATATTATTCAATTATTACCCGATCACATTGCTAACCAGATTGCCGCCGGAGAGGTAATTCAACGCCCGGCCAGCGCTGTAAAAGAACTGCTTGAAAATGCAGTGGATGCTGGGGCTACAGAAATACAACTAATAGTAAACGATGCCGGCAAGGCCCTGGTGCAGGTAATTGACAATGGTAAGGGGATGAGTGAAACGGATGCCCGGATGGCTTTTGAACGCCATGCCACTTCCAAAATAAAAAACATTGATGATCTCTTTCATATCAAAACAATGGGTTTTCGTGGAGAGGCGCTGGCAAGTATTGCAGCAGTGGCACAGGTGGAAATAAAAACAAAAACGGCGGAAGCCGTTGCCGGCACTTATATAGAAATTGAAAACAGTGCCGTAAAAAAACAGGAACCCATCGCATGGCAGCCTGGCACCAGCATTGCTATGAAAAACCTGTTCTTTAACGTGCCTGCCCGCCGCAATTTTTTAAAAAGCAATGCTGCAGAGTTGAGGTATATCATTGATGAATTTATCCGGGTGTCTATGGCATTTCCTGATATTTTCTTTTCACTCACCAGCAACGGGCAACAGGTTTATCATTTAGAGAAAGGTTCCTTAAAGCAACGGATCGTTCAGATACTGGGGAATAACTACAATGCAAAACTGGTAAGCATTAAGGAAGAAACCGACTACATGAATATTTATGGATTTGTTGGTAAACCTGAAACAGCGAAAAAAACAAGGGGCGATCAGTATCTTTTTGTAAACAACCGTTTTATCAAAAGCGCCTACCTCAATCATGCTATCATGAATGCTTTTGACCAGATGATAGCCAAAGACAGTTTCCCGATGTATGCTTTGTTTTTTGACCTGGATCCTTCCCAGATCGATATCAATGTACACCCAACCAAACAGGAGATAAAATTTGAAGACGAAAAAATTGTATATGCTTTTGTACAGAGTGCAGTAAAGCATGCACTGGCGCAATTCAGCATCACCCCTGCGTTGGATTTTGAACTGGATGCTGGTATTCAGCTACTGGATGCAGTGAACAAACCATTCACAGACGAAAAAAAGTCCAGTGCCACTTCATCTTCTTTGTACAGCACTTTTACACAAAAGCACCAGGCGCACTTTGTAGAAAACAAAAGTGAACTGAAACACTGGAAGGATTTTTATGCTCCTGCACCCGAAAAGTCTTTTGAATCGCTAACCGAAAAACACGGCATAAATGATAGTGCTGAAACAAAAACAGACCCTGCTCATTCACCACTTGCCATTCAGCACTCAAACCACCCGGTAGTTGCTGTTCACGGCCAAATACACAATAGTTACATCGTTGTACAAAATGATACCGGCGTTCTGCTTATCCACCAGCAAAATGCACATGAAAGGATATTATACGAACGATTTCTAAAAGCCACCGATGGCAAGCCGATTGCCACGCAGCAAAGCCTGTTTCCAACCACCATGCAACTAACGGCTATGGATACAGTTATTTTAAATGAATTATTACCTGATTTACATGCTTTAGGCTATCATTTAGAACCTTTTGGCAACAATGCTTTTGTTATACAGGGCACGCCGGCCGATGTGTTGCAGGGAAATGAAAAGCTGGCCATTGAAAAAATGCTGGAGCAGTATAAACATTTTAGTACTGACCTCAAATATAGTAAAAGGGAAAAACTGTTGCGCTCGCTTGCCTGGCAGCAATCCATCAAAGCAGGCACATCACTTACACAAAAAGAAATGCAGGCACTGGTGGAAGACCTGTTTCAGTGTGCTGCGCCGAATATTACACCCACCGGAAAACCCACTTATACTGAATTTAAGAAAACGGATTTGGATAAGCTGTTTGGGAGGTAGTATGGTTCAGGTCGCTTTAAGCGCCCCGCCCCTATTAATGCAAACCCCCGGTAGACACCGGGGGTTTAGTTTTCTTTGTATGATTATTGAAACCTTCCTAAATTTTCTGGAACCGGGTAAAGCATACCCTTCCATTATACATCACCCTCACCGTGTAAAATCCAGGCACCAAATTCTGAATACCCAGGGCCACCAGGTTATTTCCGGTAACACCTGTTTGCGTAAACTGCATCATTGGCATTCCCTGCATATTAAATACGGTGGAAGAGACTATACCAGGCGCATCCAGCTGTACATTGAATGACACGAGGTTATGCGCAGGGTTGGGATAGGCCGTGAGCATACATTGTGCCGGCGTGCTGGTGCTGAATATCCTTACTTCATCGCAATACTCTTTTACACAGTTGGTAGAGAACGCTCCTCGTACACAAACCCTGTACAAACCTGTATCAGGAAATACATATACCGGATTGTTTTGATTTACAGTGAAAGCAGTACCGCCATTTACCGGGGTAAAAGACCAATGCTGGTTGTAGAAAGGGGCATTGCCCGTTGCAAAGAAGAATAATTTATTGGGCATGTAATCATCCCGGCGGTAACCAAACTCCAGCCTGAAACTGTCGCAGTTTACCGGCGGTATTACATTGCCCGGTACAAATATGGAATCGCAGTAGGTACGGGTACAAATATTACCCTGGGTAACAGTGAGGCATACCCCATAACGGCCCGGCATTGCATATTCATGCACTGCATTCCATGTATTGGAGGAACTGCCATCGCCAAAATTCCAAACTGCATTCCCGGTTGTTGTTGCAGAACCTGTAGTATTAACAAAATATACTTTTCGCCTGTTGGCAGAATCGAGCCGGGTAACAAAAACCGGCTGTATGGTACAACTGTCAACAATAGAAGGCTGCACCACAATTACCTGGCAAGTGTCTTTTATACAATTGGCCAATTGCGCTCTCAGGCATACTGTGTAAGTGCCAGGCTGTGCATATTGATGTTCCGGACTAAAAGCTGTACTATTACTACCGTCACCAAAACTCCAGTTAATAAATACGTTTGCTGTAAGCGGATTGGTTTGATTGATGAAATGTATCACCCTGTTGTTTGCAGAATCTGTGCGCCAGCTAAAATCAACCAGTAACTGGTCACAAACATCAGGCTGACCTGTTACTACAATCGTTTTGCAAACCTGTCTTTCACACAAAATATTGATACTGCCTGGTATGGCCTTTTTAACCAGCAGGCAAACCGTGTAGGTGCCAGGATTTGCATAGGTATGAGTAGCACCAGTGATTGACATTTCGATGGGTGATCCATCACCAAAATTCCAGAAGCTTGAATCGGCACCCGTTAAAGGAACAGAAGTATTGGTGAACTGGTAAATATTACCAGGACCACCATTTACAGAATCACTCAGGTAAGTAAAGTCGGCTACCAGGTTGCAGGTATTGGTTTGCTGTACCACTATGGTCCTGCAAAATTCCCTTACACAAGCCACGGTATTTGTGCCCGGAATAATTTTTTTAACAACCAGGCAAACATTGAAAGCGCCAACGCCCGTATAGGTATGCGTTAATGTTGTGGAAGAGGCATATTCCACTGGAGTGCCATCACCAAAGCTCCAGAAGCTTGAATCGATAGTGGATAATCCAGTAGTAGTGTTTGTGAATACGAACGTGCTGCCAGGGTTTGTTGGTAGAGAGTCCCTTTCTGCAGTAAAGTTTACAACAATATTGCAAGGCTGCGGTTGTATGGTTACCATCCGGCAAAGCTCCCTCACACAGGGTGCAGATGTATTGGTTTGAGCCTTTCTTATAATAAGGCATACAGAATATGATCCTGGTTGATTATACGTATGAACAGGGTTTAATTCAGTTGATGTACTGCCATCACCAAAGGTCCAGCGTACAGAATCGGCAGCAGTAAGCGGTGTACTATAGTTAGTGAAGAAAACGGTGTTATTGATCACACTATCATCAAAATTAACTACCAGGTTGCAGGTATTGGGTTGCTGCACCAGTACGGACTGGCAATACTCATCCACGCAAGGTGCTGCACCCGGCACCTGTGTTCTTTTCACCCGCAGACATACCTGGTAGGTTCCTGCCAGGTTGTAACTGTGTACCGGGTTGAATACATTGGAAGAAGTTCCATCACCAAAAGTCCATCGAACACTGTCAACGGCGGTGAGCCCTTGTGTGAGATTGGTAAAGGAAAAGGAGTTGAATGAACTGCTGTCTCTTTGAGCTGTAAAGAAAGCCTGCAGGTTGCACTGCACCTGTGGTGTATCCACCAAAATACTTTGGCATACCTGCCGCTCACAAATGGCATTGGTAGTGCCCGGCTGCATTTTCTTTACCCTTAAACAAACAGTGTAATAGCCTGGATTTGTGTAAGTATGTGTAAGGGCATTGTTTGAAAATACAAGTGGAGATCCGTCGCCAAAATCCCAAAAACTTGAATCGGCCGGGGAGAATGGTACAGTACCATTATAAAACAAATAGGTTGCAGGCTGGCTGGTGCTGCTGTCTCTATAATAAACAAAATTGGGTATGATGTTGCAAAAAGGCGCAATAGTAACTGACTGGCAAAATTCCCTGATGCAGGTTACACCGGCAGCTGTATACCTCTTTACAACAAGGCAAACAGTATAGGTACCGCCACTGATATAGGAATGAGAAGGGTTAATTTCGGCAGAACTAAGTCCGTCACCAAACAGCCAGGTAACAGAATCTGTTGGCTCCATTGGTGTAGTGAGGTTCGTGAAATTTATTGTATTGGGATCAATAGAGTCAACCTGGCTGCTGAAATTGACCTGGATATTACATTGCGGTGCCTGTACCTGCACCATGGCACAGGTATCATCCGCACAAATATTATCTCTTCTTACGGCAAGGCATACCCTGTAAACACCGGATGAAGGAAACACATGAACAGGGTTGTCGTCAAAAGAGCTGGTACCATCTCCAAATATCCATTGGGTAACGGTATTAGAATCAACGCCGGTAGATAAGTTGGTGAAATATACTTTATTGGTTTGTACACTGTCCCGTACAAAACTAAAGTCTGCATCTATATTACAGGGTTGCTGGCCGGTAATGGTCAATAAACGTTGGGAAGAATCACTGCATTGCAGGCTGCTGTCGTTAGGAGAATGGAACGTTACCACATGTACCACGCTATAAGTGCCGGGGAAATACACGTGAACAGGTGCAGCCACATTGCTGGAGCTGCCATCACCAAAAAGCCATGTATGCTGCACTGCATTGGTATTTACAGGTGTAAACTGAACCTGCCCGTTAGCATTATTCACAGTAAAGGTAAATTCGGGGTTGCATTGGGCCAATACGTCAGCAGAGAAAAAGGCCGTTAAAACAAGTAAAAGCGTAAAAATTCTTTTCATACCCGTTAGTTTTATCAAGATGATGGTTTATTTATTGAATTGGGTATAGGGTAGATGCTGTGGAGGGGGATTGCGATGCCTGGGGGTGAAAAATTTTTAGCTTTTATTTTTATTTCGACAACTGTTTGTTTCTCCTGCCCCAACCATTTATCTTCCGGAGTTTATGGCTTGTTCAAAATACATGCTGTTTCACCTCACCCCAACCCCTCTCCTTGAGGAGAGGGGCTATCGACCCTGATTAGGAACGCACTTTTATTATTGGTGACAGTGAGCCTTTACTAGTACCGCTCTCTGAAAATTTTTAGAAAATTTTCATATGCCCTGCGTACCCGCCAGCCGTCTCCGATGGCATTGTTGGTGAGAAGAGAGAATACCAGCAGTTTGTTCTTTTTAGTGATCAAGAAACCGCTGAGAGCTATTTGGTTACTTAGACTACCGGTTTTGGCATAGATAAAACCGCTGTCGCTGTTGTAGTAATTTTTGAGGGTGCCTTCGCCACCGGTGGGTAAAATAGTTTTTAATCTCTCGAGGCCAAACTCGCTTTTCATTTTATCCAGAATATAAACAAATGATTGTGGTGTAAATAAATTATACCTGCTGAGGCCGCTGCCATCCACCCATTTGGGTTGTTGAGGAACGTCTTTAAGATCGGCTTTTAATAAGGTATCGATGATGGCTTCATCGTTCATGTAGCCCAGGTGCTCATTGCTTACCATTAACAGCGTTTGCTCCCCAAAGAAATTATCGCTGTTGTGCATCATGGGGGTGAGGAGGGAGTCGGTGGGCTGGGAGTGAATGACTTTTAATTTTTTGTCATTATTATCTATTCCGTCGCCAATTAAATTACTTTTTAGTTGTACGTCTTTTTTTAAAGTGTCGCTCAAAAAATCAATCACTTCATTAATGCCCATAACCATTGGGGCAACTAAGGTTTTATTGAGATTTACCTGTCTTGATAATACTGTTAACGAAAATTCATTTCTTTCAGGAATACGGTAAAGACCAATATCTGCTGTATCATTATAATATTGTTTTGAAAGTGGGTCTATGCTTAGTCTAACATTTTGGGGCACTCCCGTTACACTATCCTTCTGTTTATATAATCGCAATAAATTCCCATATATTGGAAATTCATTTCTTTCTGTCATGTAAGGTTCATTATAATCATCCCATGCCCATCCTTTTCCCAGATTTTCAGTATAATATTGAGTACAAAAATCGATTTTCTGTTTTGATTTGAGAAACCTAAATATTGATTGTGCAGGGAAAGAAGGATGTAAAAAAGTAGGGTCTGCATTTGGATAAATTATTGTAGTGCCGTCTTGTTCCCTATACCTCAGCCCCACCAAACTATCCCCCAAATACTTCATCCCTGCATACAGCGTAAACAGCTTTACATTACTCGCCGGTACAAAATATTTATCTGCATTGTAATTATATAAGTACGTATTAGTGGCAGGATCATAAATACTGATACCAATATGACCCGTATTGATCACCGTATCCTGCAGTAAAATTTTTTGGGCTTGTTTATGGATCTGTTTGGATACAGAGCAGGATTGCAACAGCATCCATGAGCCAACAATAAAAACAAAAGCTATATTTTTTGCGTTGCTCATTCTTAACAATTATAAAACCGATCCAAAACCTCCTGCACCCATTTTCAAATTGAGGCATTTTCAAATTAACCTCTTTCCTGCGCCCTCATCCACCTTTCCGGTATCTCATTTTTACTGGCACTCACATAATCATTGTAACTGCAGGCGATCATCTTCTTATCCGGCAACTGCATCCACCACCTGCCCGTACGGCGGCTTTGTAAAAACAAGGTACCCTCATCCGTAAGTGCAGTATTAAATTCATTGAACAGTCCACTCTCTCCAAATGCTGCCTCTTGTTTACTTCGGCTTTTGCCGTCGATAAAGTACCAGAGCATCTGTGCGATCTGCACGGCCGTAAGTTCATTCACATCTTCTGCCGGTATATATCCATAGATACCAAAACTGCTGAGCTGGCTGCTCATACCCACATAACGGGTAAGCACACAGGCTTCTTCGCCGGTAAAACCATTGGGACTGCACCTGGTAGAAGGAGCATCACTGTATTTGATGGCATTGATATCAAAACTTACCATGTTGGCATTCCGCAACACGGGTTCCATCTCTTCCATATTTTCTTTGGCCCTGCCCACCCTGTGACAATCGAAACGGAGCTTGTCCATCGTTTCCAGCATACGGGGGTGTACAAAATAACTCTGGAACCCAATATGGTTGTAATGCCTGATAAAGTTGGGCTCACCTGTAAGCATCTCCAGTAAAAAGTTCTCACTGCGTAAAGGGCTTTCACCACGCAGGTCGATGGTGGCGTCGATACAGGTTGCTTCAATGGCTTTATTCAGTTCTTTGTAAGCAAAATATTGCGCCAGGGTGATATCGTGTGAACCACCAATGATAACAACGGTTTTATTCATCCGCAATAATTCCGCCACCACGGTTTTTACGGCAGCATAACTATCGTTTAAAGAAGCCCCGGTTTTGATATTACCGATGTCTGCGATGCTGGTATCAAAATGCCAGTAATGTAATTGGTATAATTGCTTACGGATAACATTGGCCGCATTGATGCGCTCATTAAAATTTCCGCTTCCTCTAAATTCATCCACACCTACAAGTACAATATCGGCGTTGGTAATATCAGGCAACTCTTCGCTGTAAATATTGATGTGTTTGGCAAACTGTCCGTCGTTGTAGCCGCTGTCTTCATTCAATAAATGAATGTCAACAGGTGCTAAAAAATCATGCAGGTCGTACATTGGTAAATCGTTTGGGCAAACATAGGGCAAATGTGCAAATATGGCAAATGTGCAAATTAGCAAATGGACACCCTTCGGCTATCAACAGGACTTTAAATAATGAATAATAAATAATCAATTCACCTTTTGCAGGTTCTTCGCTACAAACCAGTCATCATAAGAAGGCTCTGGTTTTGTTTTGTAATGTACCTGCAGCGCATTGCGGAGTTCGGTGCTGCTTTTGACAAATTTAGCGGTGAAGTTTTCCTTTAATGTAAGCAGGCTGAATAATTCATTGACCCTTTTTATTTCTGCGATGTAATATTTGCCACGTATTTGTGTGTTTAAAAACTGCCTGCTGTCGATAACCGAAATAAACCCAACACCACGAATGGTATCATTCTCCACTACCTTAAATTTTCGCAGGTCGTCAATATAACCCGTGATAGCAATATTGTATTCCATATCGCTCCGCTTTTCAAAAATTATTTTTACCGGTGATTCAATGTATTCATTCTCGAAAGATGGCCTGGCAACAAAGGAAGCCCATTTGCCCAGCAGGCTTTCATCAATATATTGCTGCGGATCTTTGTCGATGGGATAAAACGACTCGTAAGGGCAGCCGCATAAAACGATGCAGACGGAAAAAGTCAGTAAAGTGTACAGCAGGCTTTTCATCTGCCAATAAAATTAAACAGATTTATCATATAACGAACGCTCAATTGTTGTTGATTTGTTATCGCCGGACCAAAGCAAGCCAGCCTGCCACTTCCATCAGCCAGGCAATACCCAGGTGAACGATCAATCCACCCCACACACTGGCTGTATTGTAAGAGATGATACCCAACAACAGTCCGCCCCAAAAACTACTGATGGCTTCCCCCATTGGTTTGCCAAGATGAATGGCACAATAAAAACATGCCATGGGGACAATACAATGCGTGCCGCAAATACTGGCCAATGCCAAAATCAAAAATCCCCGGAAGAAAAATTCGATGCTGATAAAATCAAAGCCATAGCATAATTCATACACTATATACTGCCAGCGGCTGCCCTGGATGTTTTTTAAAAATTGTGCTTTGGGGTACACTGACTGAAAATCTTTTTGCAGCGCCGCTAAAGCCAGTAAAGGCAGCATGAACAAAAGCATCTGCAGGTATGGCTGCAGGTTATCCAGTTTTTTTACGCCGTAAAAAGGTTGGTTGCCTTTATCTTTTAACCACCAGATCAGCAACACTGGTAGCAGCAAAACAACAACACGAACGACCCAATTGAGACTGCGCAGGTAAAAAATATTTTGTGGCGCTGACCAATGATCAGTGATGAGTGAATGGTGAAAATTAAAATTCACCCGGAAGGAAAACATGGCGGGTGCTAAAAACAATATTACCCAGAACCAGGTGTTGCTAAAATAACTGCAGTTGTTGAAAAACAGCGGTTGCAATAAAAATGCGGCGGCAAATGGAATAAAGTACAGCAGGTAATAGCCGCCAAATTGTGCCAACCAGGTTTTACCGGAGGCGGCATATTTTTTTTCAAGTCCATGCCAGTAGTTCAGATAGATAATAACAGCCAGCATGGCAACGATCAGCAGGAAATAAAAAAGGTTGAATTCTTTTTCGTAAAAAGAGCGTATGTATTTGAAGATTTGCTGCAATGGTAAATTATAGCGTTATACTAATAGCGATACTATTATTTTGAAAGTTGCTTTGCAATCAGACTGAGTGAATAGGAAGCAGCATTTTTACAATCATTTTCAAACTTATTCAATATTGTTATGCCGGCTACTGTTGGTGTCAGTTGGAAATGTCTTTTGTCCCAGTCGCTGATCGTTGGTATCTCGTTAATCCAACTTAAGATAGAATCCAAGGCAGGCTTTTCAACTGGTGTAATAAGCGTTGAATAACAACTTCCTGATACCCAAAGCAGCTTTCGCTTTAATTCATTCCCTGTTGGCGTTCCCACTAATATTTTTTCTGTAATATCCAGCCTCTCACCAGAAGAATCCAAGGTTTTTTGCAGTTGGTTTAAACTATCTATAAACTGGCTGACCGCTTCTACAGCATTGTAAATTGAATCAGCCTCCAGGGCCAGTGTCCTGTTTTTGTGCCGGTGAACATCTATTATCTTAAAAAGTTCTTTTATGTCTATGTTCAAATACCGGTTAGATGAACTTAACGACCCATCTGCTTTTTTAAAAATTTCGACCGTTTCTTCTGCCCGGTTTTCGAGCATACAGCCGGCAAAATGCAAGATCACCAGGAATGCAATAGACAATAATGCAACTTTCTTCATACTCCAATTCTATGGTATTATCAAACAATCACAGCTCCCTCACCGGTGCATTCAGTGTTTTCCAGAGCAGGTCTTTTAGTTCCGGCAGGCCAGTACCCACTACAGAAGAAATAAACACATGTGGAACATTGGCTGGCAGTTCATTTGATATCGCCTGTTTCAACTCCTCATCCAGCATATCGCTTTTACTAACGGCAATGATAAAGTCTTTTTGCAGCATTTCAGGATTGTACTCCTGGAGTTCGTGTACCAGTATCTCAAATTCTTTTCGATGGTCTTTACAGTCTGCCGGAATTAAAAACAGCAATACTGAGTTTCGTTCAATATGACGGAGAAAACGGTGACCCAGCCCCTTCCCTTCTGCAGCACCTTCAATGATACCGGGCAGGTCGGCAATACAAAAACTTTTTCCATCCCTGTATTCCACCATACCGAGTTGTGGCGTGAGCGTAGTAAAAGCGTAGTCAGCAATTTTGGGTTTGGCTGCAGTGATCACGGAGAGCAGGGTAGATTTGCCTGCATTGGGAAAACCTACTAATCCTACATCGGCCAGTACTTTTAACTCCAGCAACTTCCAGCCTTCCACACCGGGTTCGCCAGGTTGTGCATAGTCAGGCGCCTGGTTGGTAGCCGTTTTGAAATTGCTGTTGCCCAAACCACCACGGCCACCTTTTACCCACACCACTTCCTGGCCATCTTCCAGTATCTCTGCTTCTATAGCTCCTGTTATTTCATCTTTTGCAATGGTACCAAGCGGCACTTCAATGATAATATCTTTACCACTTCTGCCACTCTGGTTATTCTTTAATCCTCCTTCCCCATTTTCTGCCAATACATTTTTGTAGTAGCGCAAATGAAGCAGTGTCCATAATTGAGTGCTACCCCTCAAAATAATATGGGCACCGCGGCCTCCATCACCGCCATCGGGGCCGGCCATGTCATTGTATTTTGTACGGGCAAAATGTTTGCTCCCTGCACCACCATGCCCGCTGCGGCAGAAAATGCGGATGTAGTCTATAAAATTTTTATTTTCCATTACTAAGTAACAAGTGAAAAGTGATAAGTGATGAGTTATTTACTTCCTGCCTGCCTTTGATTTAGCAAGCTCCTTTCTAAGCCAGTTGATATAGCCATTTAACAATTTCTCACATTCATTTATCTCACCTTTTAATTCTATTAATTGCTCCTTGTTTATGATAGTTTCATCGTAAGCATCAATACAATGATTGTAAGTTTCACTTAATGACCCCCTGGCCTGAATACAAAAATGAATCTGATCAGGAAAGGTAAACCGTCCATGCCCTTCAGCAATATTAGCATTTATTGATCTTGAACTGCGTATTATTTGATCTGTTAAACGGAATTTTTCTTCTGACGGGAAATTATTCGTTAAAGAACGAATGTGCTTTTTAAGCAGTCTGGCTTTTTTCCATACTTCTAATTCTGTAAAACTTTTCCCTGAGGATGGCATGTCATTGATATGTTCCATAATTTAATTTTTGACATTTTCGTCTCCCTAACGCATAACACTGCAGACAATTGCTAATTTAACAGGTTATCTTACCAAACTGATCACCCATCACTTGTCACTTCTCTTGCGTTCATTCCAGGTAATATAGGGATTGGAACTTTTCGTTGACTTCTGCAGTTGCACGTCTCTCAAAGGCTCACATTCTTTAAAAGTTGCGAACATATCCGCTGGTAATTGCTGATACAGTTTTGTTCCTTCCGTTTTCCACTGCATCATTTCGTCACTCACTTCTTTTATTTTTTTTGCAGGATTACCAACGATCAAACTCCTTCCTTCATATACTTCATCTGCCTTAATAAAGCTTAATGCCCCCACAATGCATTCATCACCCAACTGCACATTATCCATAATAACGGCATTCATTCCAACCAAACAGTTTTTTCCGATAGTAGCTCCGTGTATTACTGCACCGTGACCGATATGTGCTGATTCTTTTAATAGTACAGTGATGCCGGGAAACATATGAATCGTACAATTCTCCTGAACATTACAGCCCTCTTCGATTACAATCCTGCCCCAGTCGCCACGGATAGCAGCACCAGGACCAATATATACTTTTGCCCCTATAACAACATTGCCGGTAACACATGCCTGCGGATGAATAAATGCAGTGTCATGTATCACCGGCCTGTAGCCATCAAACTCGTAGATCATGATGTAAGCTGATTATATATTATATCAAATTTCTCTGCAAGAATTAAATATTCATCTGACCAGCCATTCATTAATGAATGCTCCTGGAAAGTACCCGTTGCAATAAAGTGTATATTAATGGCAGCCAGACAATTTACATTTTCCTCTTCCAATTGTAAAATAAATCCGTCGATCTCCTTTCTTAGTTCCAGCGGGCTTTCAAAATAAGTCCATAACATATCCGACCCGTCCGGAATTTTTGACTTTACCCTTAAAAGAATTTCAATCAGTTCTTTCATGAACCCATTATAATTATTCTTCCGATGGTAAAGCAATATCCCTTTTTAACATGGCATCCCTGTTGGCCATTTCCCAGGCTGTATGAAAGATCAGCCGCATTCTTTTCTGATAAAGGTCCCAGTAGATCTTATCAACCGTATCAGTTGGTTTGTGATAATCAGCTTTGAGCATACCATCATAAAAAAAGAGTACCGGCACCCCTTTTCTTGCAAAATTGTAATGGTCACTGCGGTAGTAGATCCTTTCCCTGTCGTTGGGGTCATCAAACTTATAATCCAGTGTAAGACCGGTATATTTTTTATTCACTCCTTCATTTATCACCGGCAGTTCGCTGCTCAGTTTATCGTGCCCAACAACATATAAATAGTTCAATGTATCCGCTTTTTCCCTTTCTGTATCCACCCTGCCTACCATATCAATATTCAGATCAACCGTTGTTTTATCCAGCGGAAAAACGGGGTTGTCTGTATAATATTCACTACCCCATAAACCTTTTTCTTCTCCACTAACGGTCATGAATACAATAGTTCTTCTCGGTCCATGCCCTTCTGCTTTTGCTTTGGCAAATGCTTCTGCCATTGCTATTACACCACAGGTACCGCTGCCATCATCATCCGCACCATAATAAATTTTATCACCTTTCTTTCCGAGGTGATCGTAGTGAGCAGTTAAGAAAACATACTCCTCCTTTTTATCTGTACCTTCAATTACCCCGATCACATTACTGGCATTTACCACCAGCCTTTCTTTTTTAAAAGTAAACTGGAAAGCTGTCTTTTTCTCTGGTAATTCAACAGGATTGAATGCAGCCGCAGCTTTTGCAGACTGTAACAGTCCATCTGTATTCCATTCAGCAAAAAAAGTTTTTAGTACACTATGTGATGCCACCAGGTAGTTCACCTGTTCTTTATCCCCCGAAGGCGGAAAATACAGTTTGGATTTTTTATTGGCGTTGGTTAAAGCGCTGCTGATATTCGGAGCAGAAGGATTGATGAAAATAACTGCGGCAGCACCTTTTTCTGTGGCGGTTTTTATTTTGGCCGAAGCGCCGGGGTAGGTGTATTTTGAGTAACTATTTGTTCCGCTCACCAGGTAGATACCATCTTTTCGTGGCTCCCCTAAAAAAATAACGGCCACTTTGCCTTTTACATCAATGCCTTTATAATCATCATAATTTTTTTCGCTGATCCCATAACCGGCAAATACAAAACTATTAGCCGTAATGGTTTTAGTACTGTTGCCCATCACGTTTACATAGTAATGTTCGCCGTAGGTCAGGTCTGTATTGTCAATTTTTAAGCTGCCGGAGGTAACGTCAGTAGAGTCTTCAAACAAAGGAAAAAACTGCTGATAGCCCTTGAGTGCAGGCACCTGTTGCAAACCGATGGCTTTGTATTGCGCTTCAATATAGGCTGCCGCCTTACGCTGTCCTTCGGTACCGGTTTCCCTTCCTTCCATCTCTTCACCGGCAATGATCACCAGGTGTTTTTTTAATCCATCACCCGTTATGTGAGCGGCATATTTTTCTGAAACATCTTTTTGTGCAATGGCGGTACAGAATAAAAAGGATACACTGATTGATACGATAGTTTTCTTCATGAATTATAATTAATAAATAAGGTTCCTGTTTAAATTAAATACTTAGAAAAATATTAAAAGACATGCCAGCAATGCGATCAAATGAATAACAACGGGTATTTTATATTGCTGCCTGCCTTTGAATAATTGAATGGTGCTGCCAATTAAAAAAGCTGCAATCATCCATGGTAAAATAAAAAACAACGTTATCCCCAGCCCAGGTGTACAAGGACCAGATGGGAAAATTTTTTCGAGGGAAATCAACAGCACTGTGATGCCCGCATAACACAGCAGGACAAATACTCCCTTCCTTACCGACGGATCATTGTAGTTTATCTTAAACTGCATGCAAATATCCTTGTCAGTTGCTTATATAAAAGTTAAAGTATCTTCTATCAACAGGCGATCTTTTGTACCCTGTTGCCATGTCTTCCCCCTTCAAAAGCGGTATTCATAAATACATCCAGCATTTTTTCGGCATCCCCATCCCTTACAAAACGGGCTGGTATGCAGATTATATTAGCATCATTGTGTTTACGGGCAAGCTCTGCCAGTTCTTCTCCCCAGCAAATAGCGGCCCGTATGCCCTGGTGTTTATTAGCTGTGATAGCCACTCCGTTGGCACTCCCACAAAGTAATATTCCAAAAGCAGCTTCGCCTTTTTCAACAGCGCTGGCAACGGGATGAGCAAAATCGGGATAGTCAACTGAATCCTTATTATAGGTACCAAAATCTTTGAATACTACGCCCTCTCCTTCTAAAAACGAGATCAGGTCTTCCTTGCAATCGAACCCGGCATGGTCGCAGCCGATAGCAACGGGCAATTTTAAATTAAACGGTGACATGGCAGGATGTTTAATGATTGTAAAACAGTTTGTAAAAGTAACAAGAAAAAACGAGTGTTTGAGACCTTGAAGGCTACTGCATACTTTAGTTTACTATACGGCAAATACAGCATATAAATGGATAAGCGCTGCGTTGCCATTCATTGCGTTCCGGCTGAATCTTACCTCGATGATTGATAAAAAGTTTTTAAGCTGCTCCAAAACTGGTTTTGGTATAAATAACACCAACTTCTCTTATTAAAAACATTTACCAAACGATTTCAGCGCTGCTGAAGAAATCTCCCAAAATAAACAGTAATCAGGCTGTTTTACCGGGGCAGCCTTCTTTTAATTGCCATCAGCCGGTTTGCACAAATTGCACCTGCATTTATAATTTGCCGAAAGTTTTAAACCTATATCTTCGCAAAAATTTTTCTACCTATGTTACCAAAATTCAAAAGAGTTTTATTAAAGCTTTCCGGAGAGTCATTGATGGGAGACAAAAATTTCGGTCTCGATAGTGACGTGCTGGCCAGGTATGCCCAGGATATCAAGAGCATTACCGAACTGGGCGTGCAGGTGGCTATAGTGATCGGTGGCGGTAACATTTACCGTGGAATGAACGAAAGCGAAACTGGCATTGAAAGGGCACATGGTGATTATATGGGAATGCTTGCCACCGTAATTAATGGTATGGCACTACAGGCTGGTCTTGAAAAAGCCGGGGTATATACCAGGCTGCAAAGCGCCATTAAAATGGAGCAGATAGCAGAGCCGTATATCCGCCGCCGTGCCATGAGGCATTTAGAAAAAGGACGTGTGGTGATATTTGGTGCTGGTACCGGCAACCCTTATTTTACAACAGATACTGCGGGCTCTTTAAGAGCCATTGAAATAAAAGCTGAAGTGATCTTAAAAGGCACCAGGGTGGATGGCATTTATACCGCCGATCCTGAAAAAGATCCCACAGCAAAAAAATACAGCCAGATCACTTTTAACGAATGCATCAGCAAAAACCTGAAGGTGATGGATATGACAGCCTTTACGCTTTGCATGGAAAACGAGCTACCCATTATTGTATTTGATATGAATGCACCGGGTAATTTATTGAAAGTGGTAACGGGTGAAAAAGTGGGCACACTGGTAAAAGGATAAAATATAACAGAACTATTTGAAAAGGCTTCCGCTATAGTGGAAGCTTTTTTATACAAGCTATTTTAATTATCGCAGCAGTAACACATTCCCTTTACGGGTAAAAGTTTTTCCGTTGCCACAAGTTAGCTGGAAGAAATAAACATAGTTTCCAATATTGGCAGGAGTTCCTTTGTAAGTTCCATCCCATGCCTGTGAAGACCTGTTGGTTTCAAAGATCACTTGTCCCCAACGGTTGTAAATGACCAGGTGGTATAACTTATACACTATATTATCTAAACCCAGTACCCTGAACTGGTTATTCCATTGATCGCCATTGGGTGAAAAAGCCTTGGGAATATGAATGATGGTCCGTCCATCACAAGTGAAAACAGAATCTATCCTGAAAGCTATAAACAAAGAATCGGAATTACTACAGCTATTACTGTTGGTTACAGTTAGATTATACCAGGCAGGAGTGGTTACAATGCTCGTTGGATTGTAAATATTATCACTGTTGAGGCTGTTGACAGAAGACCATGCGTAGGTGGTGAGATCACCAGGAGTGGCAGTAAGCTGTATTGTTTCGCCGGCCGTTACAAAATATTTATCAGATTGTATTTGTATGGCCGGTGTGTCATTTACAATAAGGCTAATGATGGAAATACTGTCGCAGCCACTTGTTGCCAGTGTATCCCTGTAAATACCAGGTTGAGAAAGTATGTTGCTTCCAAAAGAATAGGATTGTCCTGCGCAAATAGAAAC
>ERZ795056.2537-NODE-2537-length-20220-cov-6.029259_pt1 | contig 20220 bp, 12 predicted proteins | sample MGYA00375140_ERZ795056 | MGnify/ENA primary metagenome ERZ795056 (study PRJEB30185, sample SAMN05720227) | activated sludge metagenome | isolation source: Anaerobic digester | place: USA | collected 2015-03-09 ... | reverse complement strand
GTTCAGACGTGTGCTCTTCCGATCTGGGAGGGCGGTGACGTGTCGACCGTGCAACCTGCCACGCCCATTGCGCCGCGAGAGCTGATTGATCCGCTGCGCGCGGAGTTTGAGCGGGCCAGCGAAAAGGGGCCCACGGGCATCCCCACGGCCAGCGACCGTGGAAAGCCCAACGCCATCGCCTGGTACCTGCTCAAGAGCTATGCCCGCTGGGCAGGTGGCGAGCATGTTTTGTGGGGTGAGCCTGCGCGGCTGGCAGAAGATTTTTTTCCCATTGAGCTGGAGACCTTGGCCGAGGCGGGTGTTCCTGGCAAGGAGGCCGAGGATTCGCATCCCAAGGGCAAATTGCGCGCCCGAAGCCTGATCGAATTGCTGGACCCCGTTTTTTTGCCGCAGCAGCCGCCGGTGTGGGTGTTGGGGGCACCGCCAGCTGCCGGGAAGACGACGATGCTGGCCGAGTTCCACCTACACCATTCCTTAAAGGCGCTGAGGCAATACGCGTCGAGCGGGCATTTTGGGGTGGTTCCGGTTTGGATTCCTGCGCGCGAGCTGGTGCTGAAAGATCCGGAAAACGGCAGCGATCGCAGCCTCGACCAGGCCTTGGCCGTCTGGTTTCAATCTGCGCTGCCGGCGCTGTGGAGCCTGCCCGAACTGCTGCGCAGCCCTATCGCCCGGGTGCAGGTATTGTTCGACGGCATCAACGAGCTGCGCTGTGAACCCAGCCGCCGTGCGACCTTGCTGGCGGACTGGCTGGCAGCCCACTTTGGCCCCTCGCACGGCCACAGGCCACCGTTACTCACCGTGCGCTCGCTGGAATTGATCCGCCCGCAAGGCGCCCGGGTGGCAAATCTCTTGCCTTGGGACAAGGGACAGCGCGAGGCCTATGTGCGACAGCGACTGGCGGCTTTTCCAGACCATCAGGCCGCTATGGAAGCTTCACTGGCCGCAGACGAAAAGGCCGCGGGCGAAGCGACCAAAAAGATGCTCTATGGCAGCCCCGGCATGTTGTCGCTGGCCTGCACCCTCATGGCCGAGGGCCTGCTGCCGCCAGACCCGCAGCAACGGCCCATGAATCGGGCACGCTTGCTGGCCACCTTGATCTGGTCGCGCCTTGAAGCGGAAGACCCAAGCCACAACCGCAGCATTCCGGCGCACTTGCTGGGCGAAGAAGAGATCGACCGGCTGAGCGATTTGCAAGAGAAGCTGCGCGACGGCGACTGGCTGCCGCCCGAGCACCCGGGGCCGCTGCTGGCCGCCTTGGGCGAGCAGGCGCGGCACATGCAGTTTGACCAAGCTTCCGCGCAAATCGAGCTGCTTGAGAGTCAATGGTGGGGCTCCACGAAAGACGCCCAGCAACGCTCAGACTTGACGGCTGCGGCCGGTCACCTGGGTGTGGTGCAGCGCCGCCGGGTGGAAGACTTATCGGGGCGCAAACGCTTCTGGGTGGGCTATCGCCATCAGTTGCTGTTGGAGTGGTTTGCGGCCTATGGGCTAACGCCGGATGGACCTTGGCCTGAACGTGTGGCGGCGCCGGAGATGCCGTCGGAAGAAGAGGCATATAGAGTTTGGCAGCGGCGCAAGCAGGATTTGGAAGACGAGAAGGCGGCAAAAGGACAGGCTGACGCGACTAATGAGGAAAAGCGGGAGTTCGATAATTTTCGGCTTCCCGAAGCGCGCATTTCTGTGCACGAAGAGCCCATCAGGCTGGCGGCGCAATTGCGCGGCGACCCGGCGATGTGGGTTTCCCGGTTGATAGAGGAGAACAACGTGCCATTGGCGGCGCGGATAGCGCTGGACAACTGGGGGGCATTTGGCGAGCCTTTGTACCCGCAAGAAGACCCACAAGGTCCGTGGCGGCCCGAGGGCCAGGGCGGCACGAACGCAACACTCAACCGCTTGCGCAGGGCCATGCACGAGCGCATGTACAGCGCCGAAGTCCGGTTGAGTCAACGCATAGAGGCTGGGGATTTGCTTGGGCTATTGGGCGGTAGCCCTTTATTTGAAGTGTGTGGCCAAGCTTTGGTGCTCAAAGACGAACACTGGGCGCAGATCGGCGAGCCAGGGCAGACCATCGAATTCGAGATGGGCGATCTGTTTGGTGATGACGAAGAGCGGACCGCCGACGGCGGGCTTTTCGTCGTAAAAGACCTGCCGGCGTTTCGAATGGCTGGCGCCTTGGTGACGAATGCGCAATACTGGTGCTTTGTGATGAGCCCAGACCACGACGACGCTGCTTGGTGGCCCGGCGAGACGACCGTGCGACTCCCGTACAGCTTGCGGCAACACGACGAAAGTCGATCCGGATTGGCGCCAGTGCTGAGCAATTTCTGGCAAGGTCAGGCGTATGGGTTGTGGGAAAGCGCGCAAAGGCGGCGGGCGGGGGTGTTGGGGGCAGGGCAAGCGGTGGGCCTGCCGAGCGAAGCGCAATGGGAAGGCGGGGCTCGCTGGGGTGCTTATCAGAAAGACAGGGATGGACAAAGTGGGGAGGGCCGCTGGCGGTTTGCGCATATGGCGGGGCAGGCCAAGGACGCATCGAAATCCGATACCAAAGGATTCAGCGATGCTCTGCCTTGGGACTTCAACCACCGTGGCATTCTGGGATTGCATACAACGCCGGTGGGGGTGTTTCCAAAAAGCCATGTGGGGGTGGGCCAAGCCAGTTTGATGGACCTGGCGGGCAATGTTTGGGAATGGACGGTGTCGGATTTCCGAGCTGGCTTGGGGCCTGCAGCATTAGTGGCTGCGCTGGCCAAAGGTCGTCGTGCGTTGCGTGGCGGCAGCTGCTTCAACCCGGCCTCGAGCTGCCAGGTGGGCAGCCGAAACTGCCTCGCGCCCGGCAGCGCCGGCTTCGACTTCGGCTTCCGGCTGGTATTGTAGGGGGAGGCTCCCCCAGTTTTTTTGTGCCCACGGATACTGAACACTGTGGCGGTGGTGCGCCGCCGATATTTTTCAGTTGCAGCGTGCCGTGTTGAGCTTATGTGCCAACGCGCTCCCCCCCAGTACGCGGGTTTTCCACTTTCCGAATCTCGTTGACCAAGCTGGGGCTGGCAATATCCTCCAGTTCCCGGAATGCCCCTGCGAGCAGATCGATCAGCCTGCTATCGGCCCCATGCGCCTCAAAAGTGGTTTTCCATTCCCGCACCTCGCTCCAAACCCGCCGAACGATGCCGACGGCGTTGGCGCGCGATGGCGTAAAGGCCGCAAAGCCGCTCAGCGCGTTGTCGAGCGTGGCGAGCTTGCCCTGGTTTCCAACTTCCAGGTGGAGCATGCGCTCGTACGCCACCCCTGGGCGGGGGACCACGTCGTACAGGGGGCTCAGTTGCCATCCGCTCAGGCGCGGGTCGCGCACGAAGGCGTGGTTGCGCAGGTGGTCGTCGTCATTGCTGACGAAGATGTTGAAGACCATGCGGGCAAACAGTTCTTCGCAGTTGGCCTTGATGCGCTGCGGGTAGGCGTAGCGGCGGATGGCGTGGGCCAGGTCGTGGTAGCTCTTGGTGCGAGACTCAAATTCGGAGCAGGCCACCAGGGTAAGGCCGCTCACGTAGGGCAAGCGACCCTCGGCGAGGCCTGGGCTTGGCCGGGTGTCGTGCAGCTCGGTATCGGCTTCGGGCCACTCGCCCGGCGTTGACCAGAAGCGGTCAAAGCGGCGGATGAGCATCACTGGCTTGTTGCCGATCATGAGGTGGCGAACTTCGGGCACTGTGAGCCCGCAGCGCCTGGCCAACTCCAGTGTGCAGCTCTCGGCCCGGGCGACATCAAATGTGTCGCCTCTGCCGGGAAACTTTGCCAGCCACAGAGCGTCATGCTCATCGCGCACCGATGCCTTGGGGCGCGCGCCACCGGCAGACGGGCCCGCGCCGAGATAGGCTTGCAGATGTGCGGGCACGGGCAGGCCTTGCTCAACGGCATCGGCGGCTTGAAGCACATATTCCAAAGACTGCAGGTTGCAGGCCGAGGGGGAGTCGGGCGCGTCGATGGACGGGCGAACATCCAGGGCCCCTACGCGGTCGCCACCGGCGGCCAGCAGGTACTCGGCTTCTGAAAGCGTGTTGGCCGGGACTTTGCGCTGCGCTTCGATCACGCGGCGGCCCCAAGCGTCTGGCGCGGCATCGCGGATGCCGCCGAATTCGCCCAGAGCATTGACCGGGAACAGCGCCTGGCCCCGCACGGCATTCCGGTCTGCCAGGTTCAGGCTGACGGGGTCGACCTCAAACGAGGCGGGCCGCTTCAGGTAGCCCAGGCCATAGGCGAAGCGCGACGCCAGCTCGCGGTTCAGCGGGTTGGCGCCGACCGTTTCGGCCAAGTTCAGAAGCCCGGCAGGCAGGAACCGCCCGCCATGGGCCTCGCCGTCGGGTAGCCAGGCGAACACGGCCAGCTCGTTGTGGGTGGTTGTCATGGTCAGAAGTCCAGCTTGGCCAGCTCGGTTTGGCTCAAGGGGCGCACACGCTGCGTGCGCTCTTTGGCGCTCAGCGCGGTGAGGGCGGGGTCGGTCTCTTGCAGCAGATTCAGAAGACTGAGCCCGGGTGCGATGGCCTCTAAGTAGCGCAGGATTTGCGCCTGGGTGCGGCTGAGATCCCCTTTTTCGATGAGCGCGGCGGTTGAGCGTGCCAGGCCGGCGCGGGCGGCGGCATCGGCTTGGCGCAGATGCCTGGCCATGCGCAGGCGCGCGAGCTTTTCGCCCAGCTGGCGGGCTTCTTGCACCCGAGCGGGCGTCAACAAGGGGGATTCGTCTCTTTTCATGTTTGCAATCTTGGGCTTTAACAGCTTAACGTTTTTGATTGCGGACAATGTAGAGATCTATACCGCGAATGTCAAGTCCGCAATCACAGTCCTAAAAAACTTAGTGTCCGCGTTTGCGGACCTGCAGCAATGTAGAGCCATTTCCCCCTTTTTGTGGCCACAGCGGTGGTGCCCCTTTGCTCCAATCGTTGGAGGTGCGATGTGAGCGTCGTCCCTACCCTCAGGAGCACCGCCTTGAAACCGACCACCATCTTTCGCACTATTCCGCGCGATTTGCACCGTCCGACTCGCTCATGGGGATTCTTCAAAAGCATGGGCTTGTTGGTGGTGGGGCTGGTGTTGACCGCGTGCCAGGCGGTACCGCCCATGGCCGAGGGCCGCCCCGATTCGGCAGGGCGCTCAGCGCCATCGGTGCCAACGCCCCTTGGTGCGAACGAACCCCTGTTGTGGGATGGCTTGCGCAAGGAGCATGCGCCCCGCGGTGCCGCCGCATGATGGCTGCATGCGCTGGCGGCGGCTCTGTACGCCGCGTGGGTGGTGGGGTATTCGTCCCGTCCCATGGGAGCGCTGGCGTCACTGGCACATGGAGGTTGGTTCTTGCTGACGCGCACGCAACTTTTTTTATGCGTCTGGATTCGACCGGCTGATTTCTGGGCCACCTCATGTGCCAACCAGAAGCAGCTGAGCGAACGGGCAAGCTTCGCTTATCGTGGCCCCGATCAGCAACGCTGAAAGCTTGGATTTCCCTTGGAATGTGGACTGCTGAAAGGCGGTGTTTCGAAAAAATGGAACCAGACGCAACACCCGCGTCGCCTACCTCGACAGGAGCCACCGCCATGAACACCTCGCTTCTCACCGATCGAATTTGCCGGCGTCTTGCACGCGAGCTGGTGCAAGACGCCAAGGCCCGGGGCCACAACACCGAGCGCCTGCGCCAAGCCATCGCCTATGCCGGTCAGGCTCACAAGGGTCAACACAGAAAAAGTGGCGAACCCTTCTTCATTCATTCCTTGCAAGTGGCTCGTGCGGTGCAAGTCATGGGGGGCCCGGAGGTGGACGTGCTCGCCGCACTGCATCACGACATTGTTGAAGACTGCTTCCCGATCACGCTCAGCGATATCGAAATCGTCTGGGGCGTCGAAGTGGCCGCGCGCGTGGGGTCGCTGACCAAAGACTATCGCCTGCCGACCCACGAGCAGCGCGGGGCGGATGCCTTCGGGCGCCTCTGGATAGCCATGAGCCGATACGGTGGCGGGGTGGCCCTGACGAAACTCCTGGACAGGGCTCACAACTCTTGTACCTCGGCGGTGTTGAGCGCCGAAAAGATCGCCCAGATGCGCCAGGAGAACCGCTGCATGTATGCCCCCCTGGCCCGTTTCATCGGCGCCAAAGGCCTGGCCCGATTTCTGGACAGCAAGCCCGAACGCTGGTGGGAGGCCGCGCCCAATTTTGTGGGCGCGATGGCGGCGATCCAACCCCGTTTGTGCCTCGCCTGAGCGTGTCCCTTGCCCTCAAAACTGGGGGCAGTGACTTTTCCCCATGATTGTGGGCGCTGCCCTGGGCAACCTCAGGTTTAATGGTTTTAGTCGCAAGAAACGACACATTTCGCGCCGGATTGCACCGCACGATCTGGTTTCCCACCGACCGTCCATATGATGAATTCAAAAGGCAAACAAGGAGCGGATATGAACGGAAAAGAGCAGGTACAGATGGTGCCCGACGACCTTGCGGACGTCGTTCGTCAACACACAGACTACCAGAAGGCCGGTTATTCCTGGCCCATGGGGCCGGTGATTCCCAGGCCGGATGCCCGGTGGAATCCCTTGTGGCCGGGTTTGGAGGCCGGCGGGCTGAACCGGCCGAACGCGGCGGCGCAGGTGGTGTTAAAAACCTACGACAACGGAGGCGCTGCCAATCACGCATGGAAGCCCAAGAAAGAGCCCCTGATATCGCGGATGGAGCTAGCCTTTCGCAACCACTGGCTTCGGGTTCATCCCCAGGATCAACCGGTAAGCTTGATGAACTCTGATGTGAGCATTAAGGCACTGAATGCGTGGGCTGACAGTCTGCAAACTGGGATCCCTGAAGAATTTGAGGCACCCATCTTCGAAGACTTTAAGGCACTCATCCTCGAAAAGCTGCGACCCGATTTGCACAATTTTTATAAGGCAGGCCGCAACCAAGCCCGGGCCCAATCGATGCTCTTTGCGCCGCCTTTTTACCCCGCTCTCGGCAGCAAGACGCAGGTGGTGATCAGCGGTGTTGAGTGGGCCAAGCGCTACGGCAATAAAGAAAACCTCGAAAACGCGAACGGCGAATACACCAAGCAGCATGTTCGCGATTTGTTGCGGCAGCCAGCCGGCGAGTGGAGTGTTTTGACGCTGCTTTTTATCAAGCTGTTGCACGCCCACATGGCCTGGCTGGTGCCGCAAATGCGCGAGAAGCGCAAAATTCGCTATTACCGGCCCTTGCTGCAGCATCTGCATCGGTGCGCCGAGCAGGCCGGGACGTTGGAAGCGCATCCTTTGGCCGACACGGCAGCCGGTCTGCTTCAAACCATGCACCGCATGAACCTGCTGGTTTCTTCAGGCAATGTCAATGACGCCCTGTATCCCGATCACCCAGACAACCTCGATCCCACGGCAGAACACTTGCCCGACAGCCTGCACATGAATTCGGCCATGTGGGTGAACGAAGCGGTCTTCGAGGTCAAAGCGATATTCAAGTGGATGGACGTCGAGGCCGCCAAAGAGGGTGCCCAGGAGGCATGGACGGCACTGACCCCTTGGGTGGACGATGTGGCGAATCTGGCCTGGGAGCTGGCCAGCGCGCGGACCGACCCTTTTTCTTTGGGCGGTCTGGGGATGGTGGATGACAAAAATAAGTTCACCAAAGCGACGTTCGAAAGTTACATGGGGGCCTGGTCAGAGATCTCCAAAGGCATTCGCGTTCGGGTGCGGGAGTTGCAAGGCGAAACCTTGTCGGAGGCCGACATCGACAGTCTGAAACACCTGCCCTCGCGCTTCAAGGCGGCCTTTTCCATCGACAAAGCCATTCGCGATGTGGAAGCCTGGGGCGAGCGCCCAGCGCAATTGCGCCTCTATTACGACAGCATGAAAAAAGCACTCATCACTCATAGCCTGGACAGCTTTCAGTCCGCCACCAAATGAACACCACACTTGAAAACCCCGTAGCGGGCGCGCATTTTGCCCGCACCCCTGAGCGTTGCCTGCTGGTCGGCCCCGATGCCGCCTGGTGCGAGCGCACCCTGGCCATATTGATCCAGCGGGCAGGCGCGCTCCCCCAGCCCTCGTTTCTCGCCTGGCGCTTGGCGCACGGATTGATTCGCGTGGTGCCCTTGTCGGCGGTCAACGCCGAACTCACCCAAGCACTGAGCGACACGCAGGATTCGACCACCCAGCGCAACGCCACCCGGGTGTGGGCGACGACGACGGCTGAAGACTGGTACGCCCAAACCCGCGACTGCACCGAGCTGCAAAAGTCTTCGGCGCGCGGGTTGAATGTGACGCTGCTGCCGTTGGACGATTCCGGCGCTGCGGTGCATGCTTTGGAAGGTTTTGTGCGGGCCGTTGATGCGCCCGATGCCTTGCCACGCCTGAGCTGGTTGATGAGCGACCGGCCCATGCCCGTGCCCAGCGAATGGCTGTGCCTGGCGCCACTGGCCGAATTGAGCGAAGCGCAAAACGCGGCCATGGCCAGCGAGGGACAAGCTTGCTACAAGGCCTGGGCCGAAGAGGTGCTGGCCTTCAGCGACCCCGATGAGATGCAGGCGCTTTGGGGCCCTTACCCCGACGACGAAACGCCCGAAGACGATCGCGAGGCCGACAACGTGGTTGACATGCAGGCCGAGCGCGAACAGCGCGCGAGCCTGGCGTCTCTGCCGCGCTGGGGTGAAGCCAGCGGCCGCATGGCCGCTTCCAGTGGCGCAGCTACAGCATCCAGCGAACTGGATGCGTTGTTGGAGCCAGCGTTTTCCTGTCCTCTCGAATCAACCGTTTCGCGAGGTGCCACGGGTTTGAAGGCCTTTTGTTATCCGCCTGAGGAAAAGGAAGGCAGCCTGCCACGCGTGGCCTTGGTGGCCTCCTGGAACGACTCCCGCAAAATGGTGGGCAGGCCTGAAGACCTGTGTTTGGTGCTGACCCTGTCCAAGCGCAAGCCGGTGTTACTCCGGGGCGAGCCCGATCCCAGCGACCCGTTGCAGGTGCGCTTTCAGTGGCCTTCCGAGCGTTGGCCAGAAGATATTCCACGCCACCCTCAGGCCATCAAGCGCTGGCTGGCAGACCACTTGCCAAAAGCTCGGGTATCGTTGCAGTAAGTTACAACTCCTGCAACCACGATGCCGATCTCCAAAAAAGATGCTGATCAGATAGCGTTCAATTTGAATGGCCATCATGATCTGGCCCGGCTGCTGGGTCAGCCGGTGCCTCGGTGGTTGCGCAGTGTCTGGGCGGTGCTGGGCGCGGGCGGGCGGGGCGCCCTGTTGGACGGCTTTCGAGAGTACGCCCGTGATCTCGATGACAGCACCGCCTACAGCGGCTTGGGCCTAAACAATCCCAACCCCGATATGGCTCTGGCTTGGCGGCCCTCGGAGCAGGTGCGGCAATTGATCGAAGTGTTGCTGTGCGTCTGGACGAATGAAGAAGAAGGCCTGCCGCAGGCGATAGACGGTCAAGACCCGTTGCAGGCCCGGCTGCAGGTTGGCCTTTGGCGTCAGCAAGTGCTCCAGGCCATGCCAGACGGCAAGCTGGGCGAGGCGCCACCGCCCAGCGCCAACACCGACTCGATCTCGATGCCCATCATGCTGGTGCACAGCGCTGCACACGACAAGCTGGAAGGCTGTGTGGCGCAGCTGCATCTCGCGCTGGTGCCTTGCCCGGGCGCCAGCCTGCACCTGCTGCCCTCGCTGGTGCAGGCTGGTGTGCCGATGACGCAAAGCTTCACGAACAGCCTCGATGCTGTGGTGCAGCTGTGGCGCCAAACGCTGCCGCCCGCCGCCGCCAAAGACAGGGCTTTGGTGTGGGATTTGCGGCCGCAAAAAGGCGGCTACCACCTGCTGAGCGGCCCCAGCGCCAGCGCCGCCTTTGGACTGGCGGGGCTCTGGCTGATGCGGCAGAACCTGCCCGCGCCCTGGCGCGAGCCAATGGCCCGCCTGGCGCTAGCCGATTTCAACACCCTGTACCTCAGCGCCGAACTGTTGGCCGACGGCGCTTTGGTGCCCGTGGGCGGCATCGACGCCAAAGACAAGTCTCTCGACCTTGCGCGCGCCGCGCTGGGCGCCAGGTGGGGCCGCGAGCGGCCGCTGTACGTCGCTGCGAATCAACTTGATGTGACGTTGCTGGGCGATCATCTGCCGTTGCTGCTGTGCCGCAAAGAGAGCCTGCTCGAAGTGGCCCGGGCGGTGGTCACTCGGCCCATGTCTGCGGCGCAAACGGCCTTGTGCGAAGCCTTGAGCACGGCGCTGGCCGCCTTGCCCTATCCGCCCGCGTCGGCCCGTGGCAGTTGCCCTGACCACCTTCCACCCCATTTGGCCACTGCGGATCCCGAGCTGGGCGCGGCACTGGCGGCGCTGGACAACCAGCCTTTGGCCCACCCCAGCAGCCACCCGCTGCACTACGCGCTGCGCTGCTGGGCACAGCGCGGGCGCAGCATCAGCGGCCAATTCGGTGGCCGCCGCGATGGGCAGGTGCATCAGCGCTTTGTTCCCATGCAAGTGAGCGCGTCCCACCAGACCGACGAGGGAAATTCCCTTGATCAAACCTTTGACACCCTGGAGCAGTTGCTCGCCGAATTTGAGGGCGGCAAGCTGCGCCACGAATGCCCCAGCGCGTTCTTGATCGAGGGCGATCCGGGGTCCGGCAAAAGCTGGCTCATGGCCCGCCACGAGCAGGCGCTGGCCGAACAATTCATCTGGAACGACCAGCAAGGCGGTGAGGCCAACTCGCACTCTGAAGGCTTTCCCGTGTTGCCGCTGTATTTGCCGCTCAACCTGCTGCCGCCGGATGCCGACCCGGTGGCGTTTTACCGCCAATGGCTGGTGGATCAATACCCCGATGAGCGCCTGTGCCTGGTCCAGCGGCTTGATCCGGCGCGCCGCCAGAAAGGCCCGCAGGACTACCGGTTGCGCTTGATGATCGATGGCCTGAACGAGGTCAAGGCGCTCATCAACCCAGAGGCGCGGGCGAAAGAAGCGGTGATCAAGCTTTGGAAAGCCTTTGCGCCCGAACTGCCCATGGTGCTGGGCATTCGGCCCCGCCGCGGCTGGATGCTGGGCGACCCGCATGAGCGCTTCACGGTGCGCAATGCCCTGCTGAATACCTGGCAGCGCCCACACATTGAGACCTATTTGAAACGCCGCTGGGGCGAGGGCGACAGCCGGGTGGGCGAATTTTTGAAAGGTTTGGCCGAGGGCTCGGCGCACGAAACCCTGCTGGGCACGCCGCTGTTTTTGAACCTGCAATGTGAGCTGTGGGAAGCCGGGGCCACCACCCTTTTGGCCAACCGCGCGCATTTGCTGGCCTCTATGGTGTGGCTGCGCCTGGGGCAGGAGCTGGCGAAGGCCACCGTTCAGGCAGGCCAAATACGGGGGCCATTGGGGGGGCTGGACATGCTCAGCCCGCTGGAGTTGCAAAGGGCACGCGAATTTGTGGCCAACCCCGGTATGCCGCCGGAGTTTCCGCGCCAGGGTTGGCTGTTGAAGGGTTTGTTTGCCCAGGCCAAGGCGCAGTGGCTGGCCAAGCCCGAGGCCGACCCGCAAACCCGTGGGCAGGTGGCGCTGGCGCAGTCGGCGGTGGAGCGCAGTTTGCTGGCCACGGGCTTGCCAGAAGACGCGTTGGACGGCTGGTTCAAAGCCGTGGAGGAGCTGGGCCTGACGCGGCTGGCGCGCACAGGACAACACAGCGAACACCAGTTTCGCTATGAGCACCAGGTGTTTGGCGAATGGCTGGCCAGCGCCGAGCTGTTTTACAGCGGCGCCGCGCTTCGCAGGCCCGGCGAGCAGCCGTTGCCTGCCCATTGGGCGCCCGAGGCGCTGGATCGGTTGGCCCAGGAACTGGCTCCGCCACCGCTGGCACTCAGCGCCGAAGACGAATTGCTGGCCCAGCGCCAGCGCACTGCCCAAGCCTGGGCCGACCCCCGGCTGAGCAGCTTGTTCACCAATTGGTTGCTGCATGGGCTCAGCCTGCCGCTGGCCGAGGTGAAACGCGCTCTGTACCAAGCTCGGCGTATTCCTTTTTGGCGCAGCAATATGCTGGACGTGTACCAAAACCAGCTGGGTATCATCGCGCTGGACGTGCCAGGCGGGCGCTGCGCCTGGCGGTTTGACGGCTGGGTGCGCGCCTCTGTGAGAGCTGAAACGGTGAAACCGCAAACTAAGCTTGGCCGCAACCCCCAAGACGCCTGGCATGAAGACCCTGCGGTCTGGGCGGCGGCCTGTCAGTCGGCGGATCTCTGGCCCGTGTTTCAGCAGGCAGCGAAGCAGGCCATGATTGACCGGCTGGGGCAGGAGCGCTGCACGCAGCTCTGGGGCATGGGGCGGCTGGGCCTGCCGCCGCCGGGTGGGTTGGACGATATCGTGCCGCTGGCGCTGGACGCGCTGGGCGATGTGCCGCTGCTGGCCTGGCTGGGCTGGCTGGCCGAAGCCGGGCCCTGGGCTTTGTGTTCAGTGGCGCTGGCGCTCAACCGCGAGCGCTTGCGGGCGCTGGGCGGGGGCAACCCGGGGCAGGCCGATGCGGTGGCGGCGCTGTGGGCGAAGAGCAGCCGGCGGCTGTTGGCCGTGGTCGGCGATGCAGGGGTGGTGCAAGGCGCGGTGGGCGCACGCTGCCTTGAGGGCGGTGCCGACCCGCGCCAGCGGCTGCAGGCGGGCGAATTGTTGGGCGCGCAGGGGGCGCCCGGCAGCCCTGAGGGCGACCATCTGCGCTTTGAGCGAAGCGGCCCTGGCTTGCGCCTGCGCGAGGCCCATTGGCTGCCCGTGGGTGGGCCGGGCCAGCGTTTTCGCCTGGGCGACCCGGCCTGTGGCGATGATGCCGGGCCGTTTTTGATGGTGGGCGACGGTCCAGGCCTGTCCGCGCTGCACGCCTTTCAGATCGCGCAACTGCCGGTCACCGTGGCCGAATACCAATGCTTTATCGACGATGGGGGCTACGGAAACGAAAAAGTCCCCGCGCCAAGCTGGTGGCAGGCCGCTGGGCCAGCGGCGGTGGATTGGCTGAAGTATGAAAAGGCGCAGCAACCCCGAACCTGGGACCGCCTGGGGTTTTCAGGGGCCTTGCTTCCAGTGACGGGCGTGACCTGGTACGAGGCGCTGGCTTACTGCCATTGGGCCGCCGATCGGCTGTATGCCGACCGGCTGGTGCGGCTTAGCGGTGCGGACCCGCTGCGCAGGCGCTGGGGTTTGCGCTTGCCCACCGAATGGGAGTGGGAGGGGGCGCTGCGCGGGCCGCACACCGGCCCGGCCGATGCTCCCGCGCTGGCTTGGCCGGGCCACGGGCCACAAGCCAGCGATGCTGACGAGCCAGGGCCCATGCTGTTCAACCACGCTGCCACCGGCTGGGCTCGCCCCAGTCCAGTGGGTTGCTGGGGCGCCAGCCAAACAGCCAGCGGCCTGCTCGACGGTGTGGGAAATGCCTGGAGCTGGTGCGCGAACGTGAAAGACGATGACTGGGGCTCCACTGCCAATGGTCAAACCGCAACAGCCTCGAAGTCCCTGACCAACGCGCTTCGTGCGTTGCGTGGCGGCAGCTTCGGCTTCGTGGCCCGGCGCTTCCGGGTTGGCTACCGCCTCGGCCGCGCGCCCGGCGACCCCGGCCGCGGCAGCGGCTTTCGGCTTGTGTTGGCGGTGGCGTTATAGGGGGAGGCTCCCCCAGTCTTTTTTTGCCCAGGGATTCTGAACACTGTGGCGTTGGCGCGCCAGTGGGTTCGGATCAAAAGGTGGTGTGTTTGCGCTCCGAAGGGTGGGGCGCGCGAAGCGCGCTGCCGGTTTTTTTAGAAGCTCTGGCGGGTTGGGTGCCCAGGCCGACTTGTTGCCGCGCGACTGGGTTGGCTTCAGGAGAACTAGCGGTATTCGATGCCCAGCGCCGCTTGCACCGCGGGCCAGTTAGGGTCGTCGAGCAGGGCTTTTAACCCGGCGCGGCCCAGCTTGAGCACTGCGCGATCAAAGAGCACGGCGGCCTGGTGGGTGTTGATGTGGCGCGATTGGTAGAGCAGGCCGTCAAAGCCAGCAGGGTGTTGGAGCAGGGCCTGCGCCCAGGCTTGCGCGGCTTCTTAGGGGGTGACAGTGGTGAGCGCGCTGGTGCCCACCTGCTTGAGTGGGCGCCACAATTTTCCGGCGATATCTCCGCCTTTAGCATTGCGCGGAGTGACGCCACACTGCGTTCCAAAGACTCCCGGACATCGCTGTCATTGGCGGTGAGACCCATCCAGAAGTTCGTCAAATAAGCAGACGAATTTCAGTCTGAAGGCACACAGCGCGGCGGGTTGTCGAGCAATCTCACCTCACCCAACCCTTCCCGTCGAGCCTGCACGAATGCCGCACCGAGGCGAGTGCTGATCAGGCGCCGCTCTGCCCGGGCGCCGCTGCTGAAATGACGACCCTCCGTCAGCAACATCAGCAACAATCCGGGCGCCACGTGTCGAATTTTCAACCCGAACTCGCTCGCCGTCTCCACGATGGCCGTGAGAACTACTTTAGCCCGGTCTGCCTCTGCAATCGGTTGGAACACCAGGCAGTGGCCGATGCGCTCGACGATCTCTGGCGCGATGCCGCTGACCTTCAGGCGTCGTCGGCACACTTCGTCGCGGTCTGCGTCTGGCCCAGCTTCATCCAGTTCCCGCAGGATTCCAGAGGCGTCCAGGTTGCTTGTAAAGAAGAACATGCACTGCCGGCAATCCAGCTGGTGGCCCTGCGCGCCAGTGGGGCTGGCGCTGGAGATTCGGCCGGCGTCCATGCCGTTCATCAGCAGTTTCAGAATCGCAGGATGTGCCTTTTCGATTTCGTCAAACACGATCACCCATCGCTTGTGCTGCGTCAGTGCTTCCACCAGTTGGCTCTTTTCGCCGTACCCCAAGTAACCCTGGGGTGCACCGATAAGTTGGCTCACACGGTGCGCCTCTTGGTATTCCGACATGTCCAGCCGCAGAGTGCGCCATCGCGCTTCCGGTGCGCACCAGCGGTTCAGCGCCTCGGCCAGCGCTTCTGCGCTGCGTGTCTTGCCTACGCCAGTAGGCCCCACTGCGAAGAACACTTCTGGCCGCATGGGGGTGGATCTTGCAAGGTGCTGCGCGCAGCCTTGAGCCAATCTGCGCAACGCCCGCTCCTGGCCAAATACCGATTCGGTCATGGCGTTGTAGAGATCTACCTCGTCTGGCAGCGCCGTGACATCCGGTGGTGCGGCCAGCCCGCTTTCGACCACCCGCCAGTCGGTCAGTTCGTCGGCGCTCGTCGGATCTCGCGGTACTGAGGCGGGCGGCTGTTGATCCTTCCGTTGATCACTTTGGCGCTCTAAGGCTAAGTGGTACTCGCGTTGCAGCGGGCCCATCATCCAGCTCTCCAAAGCGTCGAAACTGTCGAAATCGATCCGGCCCTGCGTCAGCCAATTTTTCACGGACTGATCTTGCACCGACCAGCGCACGCCCTTTTGCAGCCACAGTGTGCTGTGGCCGTTGTCGGCGTCGATTTCGAAGCCCAAGTCAACCGTTTCTGGGGCTGCGCCGGGTATCCGCTGCCCACGAAAGCGAATGCACTGACCTCGAGCGCGGCGCGCCAGATCTGCGAAAGCGACCGGATTGGGAGTTAGAAAAGCTTCCATGTTCACGCTCCTCGTTTGTTTAGGCAACTTTGGTTGGACGCGGCTTCAGTGGCGAGCGGGTGTCGGTAGTGATGCCAGCCACTGATCGCAAGTAACCGCTGCCACCGCAGTCCGGGCAATAGTCGTAGTCCGGAGGGGATTCCGCCTCCTGTGGCAACCAGACCACGTCGTCAAAAAATTGCCGTTCGGCGTCAGAGTTAACGCGGTCGAACACCGTCAATCCGAGCGACTTGCCGATGTCGGGGTCCATGCGCACCTGGATCAAGTTGCGCTTGCCCATGCGCGCCAGCAGTCCACCCCAGCGGGGGTGCTCGCTGCCGTGGTGCAAGAGCGTGAGCAGCACAAAGCCCTTGAGCGCATTCAGCCGTGTAGTGGCGAAAATCGGCGTGCCGTGCGAGGTCACATCGTTGCCCAGGCCATTCTCCAGGTAGTGGCGATAGCGCGAACTCAGCACGCAGCGGTGGCAGGCGGGAGTTACGTCTGGGTGTGTGTAGGTCACTTCTGCTCCGCGCCCCTCCTGGTACACCTGAGCGCACAGGCTGGGCAACGCGAATTTCAGCGCCAGCCGGTTTACACGCGCCTGAGCGTAGAAGTTGTCGGTCAGCCCACATATCACCGATTGCACTGGTTTCACGCCATGCCAGACGTCGAAAGCCAGCGACCGAATGTCTTCGTCCGACAGTTCTTCCAAGCCTTTTTGGACAGTCTTGATCTGCACGTCTGGATGAATCTCGCGCAGCCGCTCGGCCACACAATCCACTTTGGGTCGACCGATGTCTTTGCGGTAAGTTTGTTGGGTGGCAAGGTTGGTTTCAGAAACCGTGTCAGGGTCGATCAACACCCACTGCATCACACCGGCACGAGCCGCGTCTTCTGCCCAGGCGGCGGCCCCGCCCATGCCTACAGCGATGATGCGCGACGCGTGCATACGGGGCAGGTCATAGGCATTCACCACACGGTCGAAGGCGTGGTCTTCCACTTTTGCGGGCCTTGCTGACTGGACCGACGCAAGTGGCGCGGCCAGCTTCTTGGGAAACCGCCTGAAGACGATGGCGGTATCGTTGATGCCCGTCCAGACCTGCTCGCGAAGCTGATGCAAGAGCGGCACTTCTTCCGGAAGCATCGAATCTTCGGCAGGCACATTGGTCACCACCATCTTGCAAGGAACGACCTTGACCCCGTGGCGTTCGTCGCGCATGGCGACGTGGCTGTACAACGCAAAAGCACCCGTGTCGGGCAGCGTCTGTGTGATTGGCATCCACATCCAATCCAGATCGTCGATGGCATCGAGAATGCGTTGAGCATAGACCTCGTCACCCCCCGAAGGACGTGTCATGCCGCGCGGGTGCGAGTGGTTGAAGCCCTTGAACCGCTTGCCAGCCTTGTTTTGCTGCTTGAGCGTCTGGTTCACGTAGCCGGTGTCAGGCGTGTACGTTACGCCCGAGTTGCGGCTGTGGTCATCGAAAAACACGTCAGTCACGAGGTTTTCGTTTTCGGGGCCGCAGAGCAAAGCGCCGGTTTCCGCGGGGCGCTGCCCCACCGTCCTGTAAAGCGCCATCAATGCCTCCCAGGTGATGCGGATTTCGGGCGCGGATGTCTTCGAGGGTTGTTTGGAGGTCTTCATGGCTATGTTCCTTTCAGAAGCGTTTGCCGTTGCGGATGTATAGCTGAGTTGCATCTGCCCAAACGGCCGCGACGGTTTTGGCTTGAGCCTCTGAGCGCAAAGGGCTGTTCCAGCACACGTACTTGCGGCTGCCATCACTGAGGCGGTGGGTCGAATGGGCGTCGTCGGCCCGCCCCTGGTAGGGCGGCTGGCGCTCAATATATGAGCGCCAGGTGCCATCGCTTTGGCGCTCAACATTGAAGGCGTAGTCGGCTTGGCCGTCTTTGGTGCGGTAATAGATCGTCATAGCGCTCTCCTGAGTGCGTTCGAAAAGAGGTTGTTTGCATAGGCGGTCGACCAGGGCAGTGGTCGACCGCGGATGGCACTAGTGGAAAGTGCCTGGAGGGATGGCATCACCTCCATGGAAAGTGCCTGGAGGGATGGCGTCACCTCCCAGGGATGAGAAGGTGCTGTTGGTGTTGAACTTGGTCATACGGTGGTTCCTAAAATCCTCTGAAATTGAAGCGGACTGATTAGACAGAGGCAACCCAATCGGTCCGATGAACATTGCTGTCCATAGGTGAATTAAAGGCGCGAGTCGCGTTTCCCGGCCTGACAAAGCAGGGGAAAACGTGGCTTCAACGTTTCCTTCGGACGCCGTGAATCGGCTTCCTCATGATGGGCAGAAAACGATCCACGCTAACCCGCCCATCCCCTGGTGGCTCAGCCAGGCGACGCCAGGCCGGGGCGGTGCTGATGCAACCCGACCACGATGGCATCCGCTCGGGCTGGACCAAGCTGCGTAGCCGGGAGTGACTGGCAGGTGCAGACGATTATTTCTACCCTTCGCCGGAAGTGAGTTCCCACCACAACCAGTCCGATGTGGCGCTGGACGAACGGCCTTCCGTGCTGTTGTTGCAGATGTGGAACACACTGCGCAGCGCCGCTGGCGAGAGCGGGCAATCGCAGACCACTGGCCAAGCGGGGGTGGACCAGTAATGCCTGCAGGTCGAGTTGTTGGCGCAGTCTGCCCGCTCTCCCTTGGCGGCAGGTGAGTCCAAACCGTGGTTGCCACAAGCCCTGACCGCCAGCGCCGCTTTTGCGCTCGGTCGCCTGTGGCTGTTGCGGGACTGGGCGCCGGCCGAATGGCGCACCGCATTGTTCCGTTTGGAGCAACGCGATCTGTTTCGCGCCTTTGTCACCGCGGAGCTGCTGAGCGAAGAGGCTTCGGGCCCGCTAGCCCCTGTGGGCGGTGGCCGCGCCAAAGACGGCGCGCTTGCCGTGATTCGCCAGGTGTTGGGTGAAGCTTTTGGCGTCAACGTGCCGCTGCGCACCGCTGTGGGCCAGTCGAAAAAAGACCTGCAACGCTCACCGAGCGCCCCGCTGGTGCCCGGCCTGCAGGCCACCGAGCACCCCGACCTGTTGCAGCTGACCCAGCCCCAGGCCCAGGCCGCGCTCCCGCTAGAGCCGCTACAGCAATCGCTGTATGACGCCTTGCGCCCAGCCCTGGCCGCGCTGGGTGAAAGCTGGCACGCAGCAAGCCACAGGCATGTAGGCGTTGCAGCCATTGCGCGTCATTGACATCACTCTTGCGTCTTGGAACTGCCCCGGCCTCGCGCGCGTTGTCCAGAATGACGTTGATGCGACGCGCTGGGCGGTGGCGGCGCAGTCACCCTGGCGCTTTTGGGGCAAGGGTAAGTCCATTCCGCGTGAATACATCTTCGGATGGCTGCAACTGCGCAATGGCTTCGAGTGCACGAGGCCCAAGCCTGGTCAAAGCAAACCCCCGGCTTGCATTCCGCGGGCCGCAGATCAGCCCAAGCAACTCGGCCGTTGCGCAGAAATCCAGCGTGTGATATTGGGTGTTGGGGTTTGTGTCCTCAATACCCAACGCTTGGTTTCGTAGATGTGCCATCTCGTGCAGCAGCGTGGCCATCGCGTCGGTGCTGTTGCCCAATCGGGATGGCAACAGAGCAATGTGATGCAGTTCATCGTGCCAGGGAGATCCTGACAAGTAGCCGCGCCTGGCCGAGCGGTTGGTTTGAACTCCTTCAACTGTGATGGCCAAATTGTCTGGAAGTGAGCGCCCCATGAATCGATGATTGAAAAAGGCGTACGCTCGCTGGAGTTCATTTATCAGCGGGACCACTGGGTTGGCAGCAAGAAGTGGCTTCCGGATTACGCGGCCGGGTTTTGCGACGCCGGAGCGTGTTTGCATCAAGGCATCCCAGAACGTGAACCACACCCCTGTCGTGGTCCATTTTTTAAGGCGCTTCTGCGCAGCCTTGCCACTGATGCCAAACGAATCAGGTAATTGTGTCCAGCCAAACGTTCGATAGTTGGCTGCAAGTCGGTGGTCATAGCGAAACAGGCAGGCACTCACTGCGTTGCGAGCCATTCTGTCGACCGGCGTGGCGCCGAGCAGGCTGCACAGCGTATGCCATTCACGATCTGATAGTTCGATGTACATTGGCGATATTCTATATTAATATTATAGAATATCTCCCAATTTATTGGCAGCTGACGATCTAAGTGAACCTTTGCGCCGAGGAGCCGTGGCTGACCTTCACTGCCTGCAGGATGCGCTGGTCTGCCAGTAAGATTCGTGCAAATTCGGCCACTCAGCCGAGATTTCTGGTTTCTGGCATAGCGCCGACGCTGTTTTAGTCTTGTTAGGGGTCCCCTCGTTTTCAGCGCAATAACTGGCGGTACGCAAACCCAGCACTGGCGCAGCGATGGTGTGGGTAGATCGTTGATTTCATGGAGTTTCCTGTTCACTTTCCAAACAGGTATCGTGACCCCCAACTAATGGGGTTCACGATGCAGGGTTGGCAGACGACGTTTTTGGGGATGCGCGAGCTGCCCCGCGATTCAGCAAGCTCGTGCACCGGGAGTGGGATGCCATCTCGTTGTTGACCGCGCGCCTGGCTTCACCTGTGCCTAGTGGCCGACTACCTGGAGGTTGGGTACGCCGACGAGCAGCAAGAGCAGGCGGCGCTGGCGTGGTTGGTGTCAACTACTCTGACCGCCGTGTTGCCTCACGAGGGAATGTTACCC
>ERZ795056.2531-NODE-2531-length-20255-cov-6.769604_pt1 | contig 20255 bp, 11 predicted proteins | sample MGYA00375140_ERZ795056 | MGnify/ENA primary metagenome ERZ795056 (study PRJEB30185, sample SAMN05720227) | activated sludge metagenome | isolation source: Anaerobic digester | place: USA | collected 2015-03-09 ... | reverse complement strand
TCGTATGCTCTGCACCCTACTCAAAGCCAAACTGCACCATCTGCGCGTCACGCAGGCCGACAAGGAATACGAGGGCAGCCTGACGATCGACGAGGATCTGATGGACGCCGTCGGCATCCTGAACTACGAAAAGCTGCTGGTGGCGAATCTGGACAACGGCAACCGTTTCGAGACCTACGCGATCAAGGGACCGCGCGGCAGCGGCGTGGCGTGCCTGAACGGCGCGGCCGCTTACAAAGGCGCGGTCGGCGACCGCCTGATCGTGATGATCTGGTGCCAGCTTGACGAGTCCGAGCGCACCGGCCATCACCCCAGGGTCGTGCGGCTCGACGAGCGCAACCGCATCGTCGCCTCGGCCGTGTGAGGGCACGGGGGAAGTGATAAGTAATAAGTGATAGGGAAGAAGAAGGAAGAGGGAAGAAGCGGCGCAAGGCCGGGGGCGCGGACGGCCCCGTCCGCGGATAGGCGTGCTCGGCAGAGACGTCTCGCCGAGACGTCCGACAAAACGCTGGCCGCTGTTCTGTAACTTTCGGCTCGGCTGTCACCGGAAACGCATGTTCATCGTGTCCTTCCGCCCCTCCGCCACCTCATGCAAAAAGCCGCCGCGACGCAGGGCGTGACGCTTGACGGACACGCGCTCAGATATCTGGGGAAAGAAAGGCATTTATGAGACAGAAATCACCCAGAAGTAAATCGGCTGTTCCGGAGTTGCGCGCAGGGTTTTGCGCGGCCTCGGCGTTACTCGCATGCGCGCTCTGCGCCGCCCCGCGTCCGGACATTGTGTTGGCGGATTTCGAAGGGGCGGATTACGGCGCCTGGTGGGCGGAGGGCTCGGCTTTCGGCAAAGCGCCGGCCCGAGGCACGCTGCCCGGGCAGATGCCCGTGTCGGGATTCGACGGCAAGGGCCTCGCCAACTCGTTCAACGGCGGCGACGGCGCGACCGGGCTGCTGACCTCGCCGCCCTTCGTGATCGAGAGGAGGCATTTCTCCTTCCTGATCGGCGGCGGCGGATGGCCTCGCAAAACCTGCATCAACCTGATCGTGGACGGCGAGACGGTCCGTACAGCCACCGGCCCGAACCTCAAGCCCGGCGGCAGTGAAGCGCTTGAACCGGCAGGCTGGGACGTGACGGATCTGGCCGGACGCACCGCGCGCATCCAGATCGTGGATCTCGCCACCGGCGGCTGGGGGCACATCAACATCGACCAGATCGTGGCGTGTGACGCGCCGCCGCCGCCGCGTATCCAGGTGACGCGCGAGGTGACGGCCGACAAGCGATGGATGCTCCTGCCGGTCAAGAACGGCGCGAAGACGTGCAAGATGGAGGTAAGGTCCGGAGCGGAGGTCCTGCGCTTCTTCGATATCGAGCTGGCCGAGGGCGAGCCAGACTGGTGGGCGCCGTTCGATGCGGGCGCTTGGCAAGGCCGGCGGCTGACGCTGTGGGCCAACAAATTGCCGGCGGCGTCAAAGGGCTTGGAAAATGTCCGGTTCGCCGACGAGGCCTTCCCGAAAGCGGGCCTTTACGGCGAAGCCCTGCGGCCGCGGATTCATTTTTCGCCGGCGCGCGGCTGGAACAACGACCCGAACGGGCTGGTTTTTTATAACGGCGAGTACCACCTGTTTTTCCAGCACAACCCGTACGGGGTGAACTGGGGCAACATGCACTGGGGGCATGCGGTCAGCAAGGATCTGGTGCACTGGACGGAGGTGGGCGAAGCGCTCTACCCCGATGAGCTGGGGCCGATGTACAGCGGCAGCGCGGTGGTGGACCACGCCAACACGAGCGGGTTCGGCAAGGACGGCAAGGCGCCGCTGGTGCTGATCTACACGGCGGCGGGCAACCCGGCCTCGCAGTGCATCGCCCACAGCCTCGACGGCCGCACCTTCACGAAATACGCGGGTAACCCCGTCGTCAAGAACATCACGGGAGGCAACCGCGACCCCAAGGTCTTCTGGCACGCACCGACGCGGCGGTGGGTCATGGCGCTGTACGTGGGGTACACGGGGAAACGCCACACGATCGAACTTTTGGCTTCGTCCAACCTGCGGGAGTGGACCCGGCTCTCGACCGTCGGGGGCGACACAGGCGGGGGCCATTATCTGTATGAGTGCCCGGACCTCTTCGAGCTCGCCGTGGCGGGTTCACCCGACCGACAATGGGTGCTCTTTGGCGCTGACGCCCAGTATGCCGTGGGCGCTTTCGACGGCACCGTCTTCAAGCCTGCGGCCGAACGGCTGCGCGGTCACTGGGGCTCTATTTATTACGCCGCGCAAACCTTCGACAACGCACCGGGAGGACGCCGCATCCTGATCCCGTGGCTGCGCGCCCCGTCGCCCGGCATGTCCTTCAACCAATGCATGGGGCTTCCCCAAGAGCTGGGACTTGCGCATACGTCGGCGGGAGTAAGACTGACGCGCCGTCCTGTTGCCGAAGTGGCCGCGCTGCGCGAGCGAACGGCTGCGTTTGGGCCTTTCGAAGCCGCAACCGGCAAGGCCCAGCCGCTGACCGAGCTTCAGGCCGAACTGCTGGAACTGCACATCGCCTGCTCGCTCTCGCCGGACGCGGACGTGACGTTCGATGTTCGGGGCATCCCGCTGCGCTACCACGCAGCCCGGCAGGAGTTGACCCTCGGTACACATAAAACGGCGTGGCCGGTCGAGGGCGGCAACCTGGCGTTGATCCTGTTCGTGGACCGCACCTGCATCGAACTCTTCTCGCAGGACGGCCTGCTGTATGCGCCGGTTGCGGCCATCCCGGATCCCAAGCTGAAGACGGTGACGTGGACGGTCGGGGCAGGCCAAGTGAAGGCTCTGCGCGGAAGCGCACACGCCTTGCGTTCCATCTGGCCGTGAACAGGACGAAGGCACACAGGGGGAACGACGGTCAGGCGTTGCGGTACTCACGCATGGTCATGCCGTATGTTTTCTTGAACAGGACTTTCAGGTAGATGTCGGACCCGTAGCCGCAGCGGGCGCCGATGTCGCCGATCGGCAGGTTGGTCGCGCGCAGCAGCGCGCAGACGCGTTCCAGCCGCTGGCGCTGGATCTCCTCCAGGATGGAACGTCCAAACCCCGAGCGGAAGTGGCGCTCGGCATAGCGTCGCGACACGTTCATGTAGTGGACGACATCGGACACCCGGATACCCGCGCCGGCGTTTAGCCGGATGAACTCAAGCGCGGACGCCAACAGATGGCTGGATTGCGGGATGAACAGCGAGGACTTGCGCTGAACGACCCGTTTCACGCCGTATGTGATGCGCGACGGTTTGGTCAATAGGCCGCGCATCTGACGGTCGAGCGACTCTGCCGCCAGGTAGCCGCCCTGCTCAAAGTCCGGCAGCACGCTGGACAGCGTGGGGGTCGTGTTCTCGCAAATGGTCTCGTCGTTGTCCACGCTCACGACGCACACGTCCTCCGGCACCCGAATACCCGCAACCAGGCAGGTGTCCAGCACCTGCTTAGCGCGCAGGTCCACCGCCACCATGAGACCGCAGGGTTTGGGCAGGGCCTCCAGCCAGGCCTGCATATGCGCTTGCTCGAGCCCCCAGTCCTCGGGGTGGATGGGGGTATAGGTCTGGCAGGCGTGTCCCGCCAGAGCCAAGCGGGCGACGAACGCACCGGCGCGGGTCTCGGACCATGGTGAGTCGGGCAACGAGCCGACAAAACCGAACTGCGTCAAGCCAAGGTGCATCAGATGATCGGCGGCAGCCTCCGCGATCAGGCGTGAACTGTGATGGACAGAAGAGAGGGTATCTGCCGATTCTGCGAAACCGTCCAGCTCGACGCTCGCAACTCTGCTGAAACGCGACACAGGACGCAAACGATGGTCGCTGCCGTAAATCACGCCGTCAGGCTGCCAATTCCTCAGCGATCCCAGTTGCGCATTGAACGGATGGCTGTCAAAGGTCTGCACGTCCCAGGGACCGTTCATATGGGCGTACCGCAAAATGCCCTGCAGCTTGTCGCGGCAGGCCTTCTCCACTGTCGGCATCACGACGAGAATGCGCGGAATGTTTTTTAGAAACCTCTGTTTCATCATGCTTTAGACAATAACGCGGGGGATGTATGAACGCAAGCTGGATTGTCGCAAAAAGTAAGGTTTATTTGGCGCATTTGCATATCGTTTGTACTTGCACCGTCTGGTACTCTGTTCCTACATGTTGATTCAAATACGAGAGGAACACAGATGAAGATCGCGATCCGAACACTTGTAGTCGTGCTGTCGGCATGGGGAAGCGCGCGGGCCGCGGTATCGCCGAATGCCTTTGAGACGGGGTCGGACAGCGACCGCATCGAGGCGGCGGTCGCGCGGGCGGTCGAGAGCGGCGAGCGGTCGGTCGAGATCCCCCGCCTGAACGCGCGGCGCGGCCAGCCGCTTTGGCTGATCGAGCGCGCGATCCTGGTGCCGTCCGACTTCACCCTGGTGCTGCGCGATTGCCGGATTCAGCTCGCGCCCGGCACGCAGGACAACCTGATCCGCAACGCGGGCACGGCTCAAAAGCCGATGGCAAGCGATCGCAACATCCGCATTCTGGGCATCGGCAACGCGGTCTTGAGCGGCGGCACCGAAGCCCATTTCAATCCGCCGGGGGACAAGAGCGGCTGGCCCACGATCGGCGTGCTGCTGTGCAACGTGAAGCACTTCACGATCAACGGGTTTATGATGGAAGAGACCCAGGCCTGGGCCATCTCGGTCGAAAACGGCTGCGCGTACGGCCGCATCTCGAACATCGCCTTTAACAGCAGCAACAAAATGCCCAATCAGGATGGCGTAGACGTGCGCAAGGGGTGCCATGACATCCTGATCGAGAACATCACCGGCTCGGTGGGCGACGACGCCGTGGCGCTGACGGGACTGCGGAACGACAAGGCGAAGGCCAACCCGGGGGTTCGCCGCATGCAGATTGGGGGCAACCATCCGACGGATCACGACGATATCTACAACATCACGATCCGCAACGTGCAGGCCACGTGCACGGGGGGGCACGGCATCATCCGCCTGCTCAACCACGACGGTATCCGCATGTACAACATCATCGTGCGCGATGTCATCGACACGTCTAGCGGCAGCGATCCGCGCGTGCAGGCCGCTGTGCGGATCGGCGACACGAACTACTCGTCGATGCGCAGATCCGAACTCGGCGAGATGTTCAACATTTCGGTGGATACCGTGATGACGCGCGGGCGGGTCGGGGTGACTATCCGTGGCCCGCTGAAGGATTCGCGGATAGAAAACATCATGGGCTTCGACGGCTGCACCAACCTCATGCAAAAAGCTGCCGCGACGCAGGGTGTGACGTTTGACGGACGCGCACTCTGAAGTGGCGTAGCTGTGGAGAACGAAAATGAAGACACGTTATCTGTTTACTGCATTGTTGTCTGCGTCGCTGGCTGGCGTGCTTGCTCGTGCTGCAGATCGGGCCTGGGTGCCGACAGCCGGAGGCGCGTATGCGTGGAACGACATCGCAAATTGGGGGAACGGTCTTCTTCCTAACAGTTCGGACCAGGCGCAGATGCGTACCACCGGGCAGACGGGCGACCAGTCTATTCACCTGGCGAATGCTGTCGCCGTTTTCTCATTCTTTCCGGGGTCGACGGACAACTCAATGTTCAGTCAGATCTTTTCTGGCGCCTCGATCTCGCCGAACACCAACTTCAGGGTGATGGGCGGACGCGCGATCTTGGAAAACAGTGTGCGGCTCGACGGCGGCGTGCATCATGTCGGCTTGGTCCAAAGTGCGACACTTACCGTGAGAAATTCGGGATGCCTGATATCGACGAACTGCGCGGAATTGCGGGTCGGATCAAGGAACACCTCCACGACCTATTTTGGCGGGGCGGGGGCGCTGTATGTCGAGGAAGGCGGGCTCGTGCAGATGCGGGGCAAGATAAACAGTTGGAGCGGCGGTCTGCTGATCGGGTACAACGAAAGCGCAGCGGACGCCGGTAATCCCGGCAAGGTCTGGCAAAGCGGGGGAACGGTTGATCTGCAGTCACAGTGGTATGTCAGCATGTCGGCGGACGGGTATTACCGGTTGGACGGCGGCCTGCTGTCTTTACCGACAACCCCGCAGAACAATTCACACCGCATCGGATGCGGCGGTGCGACCTACGGATTGCTGCATGTCAGCAGCGGCACGCTCGCGTTGTCCAAGCCGGTGTGGAGCGTGGACGGCAACGTCCTGATCGGCTTCGGGACGATTACCGCATCGGCTGCCGCGCGCAGTGAAGTGTATCTTTCGGGCGGGACGGTGTCGGTCCCTGACCGCGCCGTTTTGTTGGCCGGATGGACAACGCAGACTTCGGGCACGGTGGCTCATGAGGCCGTTCTGACGGTGGACGGCGATGCAGTGCTGACCGGGCGCAACATCGGGCTGGGCAATACCGCGTCGCCGGCTGTGCGCGCGACGCTGAACTTGAACGGCGGGCTGGTTGATCTTTCGTATTATCTAAGCCGCTGGGGTGGCGCCAACAATCAGGCAGCCGTCAATTTCAATGGCGGCACCTTGCGCTGGAGGCCCGGGGTGCCGGTCTCGCCGATTTCGGGTATCTCGAACATCACCGTGTTTGCGCGAGGCGGCACGATAGACGCCGGCGCATCCTTCAGGACCGAGGCTTCGTTCCGAACAGCCAAGGGATACGGGGTCGGCGCGATCACCGTGTCGAACCCTGGCAGTGGCTATGGGGCCGCACCGCGCGTGGTTATCGCGGGCGGCAGCGGCAGCAACGCCACGGCCGTGGCGGTTATGAGCCGCACCGGAACGGTGGAACGCGTGGCGGTGACCTGTCCGGGCGAAGGATATGCCCCAGCCGATGTTCTTTCGGTCTCGTTCGTTGTGCCCTCAAGCGGCGTGGGGTATGGGGGCGGAGCGCAGGCGGGCGTGACGCTCGCCGCTCAAGGCACCGCAACGTTCACGAAAAAGGGTGAGCACACCTGGACCGTGGCGGAAACCAATGGGTTCGACGGTTTTTTCAAGGTGGCCGAAGGCTATCTGACGCTTGCTGAAAACGCGGCCCTTCCCGCGTTGAATTCACTCGTGTTGGCCGGTGGCACTTTCACCGGACAAGCGGGCATCGATGATGCGGTGAATGCGGGCGCCACGCTAAGGATCACCGGCGGAAACGGTACATCGGCCTATCGGATGATGCATCCGGAGACGGCAGGCGACACCAATGCGCAAAGCTTCGCCGTGCTTGAGGCATCACGGGGCTTCGGGGCCTTTTCGTCGGCCAACAGTGCGGACGGGGTGGCCGAGATGCTGTTTCCCGAATATACCCGCGAGGGCGCGCTGTTGAGCTTCACGCCGACCGACACGCGCAGGATGCGGTTAAACACGAGCGCGCATCTCAGCCCCTCAGCCGTGAGCCCGATTGTGTCCGGTTTCGTTTCGCAGGACGGCATGAATGTGCTGGAGCGCGACCCCGGCACCGGGTATCTCCGGGTGGCGGCGACCTCCGGCACGCCCTCCCCTGACAGCAACTATCTTGTTCCGAACGGCTTCACGACCGGCGCGGTCACATCCGTCAACAGTCTGCTCTTCCCGGACAACTCTGCGGACGCGCAGTTTTGGTTCGACACTGCGGGTGCAGCCAAGATCGTCTCAGGCATGATCGTCTCGCGGCGCGACGGTGGCGCGGTGCAGCGGGTCGCGACACTGGCGGGCGGCACACTGACGACCGATGACCCGGGCGGGCTGGTGATCGTGGAACGCGGCAGCGGCAGCAGGAGCCTGCTGACAATGGACAGTGCCGGTGCCCGCCGTTTTCTGATCTCGACCACGCTGGCCGATCCCGACGCGCAAAAACCGATGGCCGTCACCTTGGCCGGCGCCCGCGGCTCCTCCCCTTCAAGAGGTGCCTTGATACGGCTCATGGCCGCAAACACTTTCTCGGGGGGCTTGTATCTGGCAAACGGCGGTGTGTGGTATGACGGAGATGCGATGCTCGGTGGCGCAGGTGGCCCGGTCATCGTCAGCGGACTCAGCTCCATGACCCCCTCCGGAAACGTACTTGAAACCGCAGCGGACCGGCCGATTGAAATCGGCGAAGAGGCCACCCTGCAACTTCTGGCCAGGCAGAATCATGGAGCTGTCATCCGCGGCCCGCTCTCTGGAGCCGGCAGTCTGATAACGGGTGAGGAGAACCTGCGCACCTATACGTCCTTCGGGGGAAACCACAACAGCTTCACCGGTGTCTATTACATCGTGGGCGCGGTGCGCGCGGGCGTGGACGGATCCGACCTTTCTCCGGCGGCTAGTATCCGATTTGCGGATAACGCGAGTGGTTTCGGAACACTCGACATCAAAGGCACCTTCACGCGCCCGCTCGGGACCGGCGCAGGTGCTGTCTGCTGGCAGAAGCACCCGCTGACCGGCGGCCTGTATGGCGGTTTTTCGGCGTACGGCGGCGACCTGACCGTCAATCTGCATGGCGACGGCCGCTCCTTGGTGTATGGCTCGCCTGCCCTTCCTGGCGACGCGGTTCTCTATCTGCAGAATCGGAATGCCGACGGTCGGCTGACCTTTGAAAACGGCCTGGATTTGAATGGGCGCTCGACCCCTCACATTCGCGTCTCCACCGATCTTGAGAAGACGGTCTACTTTAAAGGCGTGATCTCCGACAGCGTCGGCGGCGGCATGTTGACCAAAGGCGGCCAAGGCGTGCTTGTGTTGGAGCATAGCCCAACCTTCAACGGCAAACTTTCGATCACATCCGGCAAGGTGCGGCTGGCCGAGGGCGTTTCGTTGGACACGCTTTCGGAAGTGTCCATCACGGGCGACGGCAAGGCGCTCGAGATCATGGGCACGCAGACGACGCAGCGCGTGGCGGGCATGATTACGGGCACCGGTGCACTGACTGTTTCGGAAGGAAGCACCGTGATATTGCAGGGCACAAACAGCTACGCCGGCGTCACGACCGTCACCAACAACTCTGTTCTTTTGGTGGAGGGTGAACATGCGGGCGGAGGGGCCTATCATGTGACCGGCACACTCGGCGGCAGCGGCACGGTTGCGCCGGCCGCATCGACCGGGCTTGTGTTCGGACCGGGATCGCGGATCTCCCCGGGAGGCCCGGGAGTGATCGGCACGCTCACCCTGGGCACACCCCAGTCGCCCGCTCCGGTGGGTCTGACGGATACCGCGCTGGACATCGACCTGGCGGCCGAAACGGCGGATCAACTCGTTGTGGCTGGGAACCTGACGGTCAGCGGTGACACGCGTGTGGTGCTGGCTGTTGCGGATGACAATCTGCTGAAGAGTTTGCGCGGCACAGTGATTCCGGTTTGCCGCTGGGCCGGCCAGAAGGTTGGATCGTTCACGGCGGCCACGAATATAAAAGGGTGGCGTGTCATCGAGGATCTGGCTGGCCGGATCCTCAATCTGGTTTACGTGTCACAAGGCACAATGATCAGCGTACAGTGACTGAACGCGGCAGGGAAAGGCGCACGGTGGTGATAATAGCAGGTGAGAGGCGGGGTGTCGTTGTCGCGTGTCTGCTGGCGTGCCGCCTGTGTGCGGTCACGCCCAACGAGATGCCGGGCGCAACGGACAGCGACCGCATCGAGGCAGCGATAACGGCGGCTCTGTCATCTGGCGAAAACGAAGTCGTGATCCCGCAGGTCAACACGCGCACAGGTGCGTCCGTCTGGCTGATCGACCGGGCGATTCTCCTGCCGTCCAATCTCAGGCTGGTCCTGGATCATTGTCTCGTGCGGCTCGCGCCCGGCACGCAGGACAACATCATGCGCAACATCGGCACCGAGTCGATCCCGATGGTTGGAAATACCAACATCATGGTCACGGGTATCGGCAATGCCGTGCTGAGCGGCGGCATTGCGGCGCACTTCGATCCGCCGGGCGACAAAAGCGGCTGGCGCACCATCGGCATCCTGCTCTATAACACGCGGGATTTTGTGCTGACCGGGTTCACCATGGAGGAAACGCAGTCTTGGGCCATTTCCATGGAAAACGGCTGCGCGTCGGGCCGCGTGTCCAATATCGTCTTCAGCAACACCAACAAGTATCCGAACCAAGACGGCGTGGACGTGCGTAAAGGCTGCCATCACATCGTGATCGAAAATATTTCTGGCGTCACCGGGGATGACTCCGTGGCCCTTACAGGGCTGCGTGCGTCACTGGACGGTTCGGTGGTCAGCCGTATGCAGGTTGGTGACGCATATCCGGCAACATCGGACGATATCCACGACATCGTGATCCGCAACGTGCGCACGTTTGTGGCAGGAGGCCATCACACGGTGCGGCTTTTAAATCATGACGGCATTCAGCTTTACAACATCAGCATCTCTGACGTGGTTGACGAGTCGAAGCCCGGGCAGACCCGGCCGAAGGCGGGACTGAAAATCGGAGACACCGGTTACTGGAAACTTGCGCAGAATCAGCTCGGGGAGACTTACAACGTTTTCGTCACTAATCTGCGCAGCCGTGCTAGCAGCACCGTGTTGATCCAAGGAACGTTGAAGGACGCCATACTGTGCAATCTCGATCCCTTCGACGGGTCCGTTCCGCTTTCCGTCGGTACGATGCCCACGCAAAATGTCGTGGTGTGCAACGTCGCAGCGCCGCCACTGCCTCCTCCCGGTCCCACATCTGTCACGCTTGACGGGGCCGTGCTCGAGGTCGATCTCGCAGCGGCGTCAAGCGACTGCCTGATGTTGCACGGCAACCTGACGGTCAGCGCTGACAGCCGTGTTGAAATCCTGACAAGTGAAGAGGTGCTGTCAACCTCATGCAGAAACAGAGACTATGTGGTATGCCGCTGGTCGGGCGAGAAGCAGGGCCGTTTCCTCCGCACAACCAATCGCTCCGGATGGTTCGCATTTGAGGACACCAACACACGTTCGCTGTTCGTTGCATACCGCTCGCCAACCACGTTGATGACGGTTCGCTAAGATCCTTGAACCTACTTCAACCGGACGTGGCCGCCCACCTACCGATTACCCGCTTGAGTCAGGCCCGTGCGGCCCGGTATAATGTACGCATTCACTGATCACGTTAAGGAGAAGGACCATGCGTACAGGATGGATGGCGGCGTTGGCCGCGTGTGCGGGCTGGGCGGCGATGGCGGCCCCGGTGGACAAGGCTTTTCTGCTTCAGACCAAAAACACGACGATGGCCTTCCAGAAGAGTGGCGAGACCTGGCTGATGGTGCATTACGGTCCGTCTCTCGGATCGACCGTCGATGCCGCCGCGCTGGCGTGGAACGGCTGGGTCGGCGGCAACTTCTTCGGCCACCGCAAGCCCGCGACTTACTCGGTCTACGGCAGCGACAACACGCCGGGCACCATGAACAAATTCGGCGGGCTCGCCGTGATCCACGCCGACGGCGTGACCTCGACCGAGCTGGTTGACGCCGGCGCCCGGACGATCGAAGACCGGCCCGGCGTCACGCACCTGGTTCTCGCGCTCAAGGACAGCGTCTATCCCTTTTTCGTGACGCAGCACTTTCGCGCGTGCGAGGCGAGCGACGTGATCGAGACCTGGGTCGAGATCCGCCACGACGAGTCCGCGCCGGTGAAGCTCATGCGCATGGACGCGCTGGCGCTGGTCTTTCCGCTGCTGGCCAAGCAGTACCACCTGCTCTCCTTGACCGGCCAGTGGTCGAGCGAGGGGCAGCTCACCGAAGCGCCGGTGGCGCTGGGCCAGACGGTCAGCATGACCTCGCGCTCGGGCGTGCGCTCGGCCTTCGGCAACAACCCCGCCTTCATGCTCTCGATCGGCGAGCGCGCCACGGAGACCGCCGGCCGCGTGATCGGCGCGGCGCTGGCCTGGAGCGGCGCCTGGAACATCGCGGTGCAGCACGATTACGTCAACGCGCTGGCGGTCAACGCCGGCCCGGACACCGGCAACGGCGCGTACACGCTGGAGGCCGGACGCACGCTCGCGACGCCCAAGGCGGTGCTGACCTACTCCGCGGCAGGCAAGGGCCAGGTCTCGCGCAACCTGCACCGCTGGGCGCGCGACCACCAGTTGCGCGACGGCCGCATGCTGCGGCCCGTGCTGCTCAACAGTTGGGAGGGCGCCTATTTCGATTTCAACGAACAGACGCTGACCGACATGATGGACGGCGTGAAGGAGCTGGGCGGCGAGATGTTCGTGGTGGACGACGGCTGGTTCGCCAAGGGCAAGTACGCGCGCGACGACGACAAGCGCGGTCTCGGCGACTGGGTGCTCAACGACAAGAAGCTGCCGCGCGGGCTGGGCGCGCTGGCGGAGGAGGCCAAGACGCGCGGCCTCAAATTCGGAATCTGGGTCGAGCCCGAGATGGCCAACACCACCAGCGAGCTGGTCGAGCGCCATCCCGAGTGGGTGCTGCAGGAGAAGAGCCGCCCGCTGCGCAAGGGACGCGGCGGCACGCAGGTGGTGCTGGACATGACCAACCCCGCGGTGCGCGACAATCTCTTCGGCCAGATGGACGCGCTGATCACCGGCATTCCGGGGCTCGCCTACATCAAGTGGGACGCCAACGCGGACTTCATGAACGCGGGTTCCACGTATCTCGGCGCCGACCGCCAGCCCAACCTCTGGTTCGACTACACGTCCGGGCTGTACGACCTGCTCGGCCGCCTGCACGCGAAGTATCCCGGCATCATGATGAAGGCCTGCTCGTCGGGCGGCGCCCACATGGACTACGGCTTCCTGCGCTACGCCGACGAGTTCTGGACCTCCGACAACACCGACGCGCGCCAGCGCGTCTTCATCCAGTGGGGCGCGGGGCACTTCTATCCGGCGTGCGCGATGGCCGCGCACGTGACGGCCTCGCCGAACCACCAGACCCACCGCACCACGCCGCTCAAGTTCCGCTTCGACGTGGCGATGTCCGGCCGGCTGGGCTTTGAGCTGCACCCCAAGGGCATGGCGACGAACGAGATCGCCTTCGCCAAGAAGGCGGTGGCGGACTACAAGCGCCTGCGTCCCGTGATCCAGCAGGGCGACCTCTACCGGCTGGTCTCGCCGTGGGGAAACAGCTACGCCTCATTGATGATCGTGAACGACGACAAGACCCAGGCGGTGGTGTTCCTGTACGGCCTCAACCGCGGCATCATGAGCGACTTCCCCGCGCCGCTGATGCTGCAGGGGCTTGATCCGTCCCGGCGCTACACGCTGACGGAACTCAACAAAGAGAAACGCGACCATTCGCGCGTCAACGGCAAGGCGCTGAACGGCGCGGCGCTGATGGCCATGGGCCTGCCGGTCAAGCTCGAGGGTGACTACGACTCCGCCGTGTTCGAGCTGTCCGCCGCCCAATAGCGGACTCACTCGCGCATGCCGTACTTGCGGATGAGGCGCTGGAGGTAGGCGCGCTCGATGCCGGCCTCGCGGGCGGAACGCGAAATGTTCTGCTTGTTGCGGGCGAGCAGGTCGTTGAGGTAGGTCTTCTCAAACTCCTCGATCAGGTCGTTCTTCGCGTCCTTAAAGGGCTTGTCGGTCACGAAGTTGACTTCCGGCTCGGCGGGCTTGCGCCCGGCGCGCAGGCTGCCGAGGCTGAGGAAGGCGCTGAGGTCCACGGGCCGGCGCTCGCTGTAGAAGGCCAGCTCGATCAGGTTGCGCAGCTCGCGCACGTTGCCGGGCCACTCGTGGCGCTTGAGGACGTCCATGGTGCGGTCGACGTCGGCGAGCTGGCTGATGGCGTCCTCGCCGTGCAGGTCGGTCAGGAACTTTCTGACCAGCAGCGGCACATCCTCGCGGCGGCGGCGCAGCGGCGGCAGCTCGAGGTGAACCACGGAGAGGCGGTAGTAGAGGTCTTCTCGGAAGCGTCCCTCGTTCACCTCGTTGGCGAGGTTGCGGTTGGTGGCGGAGATGATGCGGACGTTGATCTTGCGCACCTTGTTGCAGCCGACGCGCTTGATCTCGCGCTTCTCGAGCACGCGCAGCAGCTTGGGCTGGAGGTCGGGCGACAGATCGCCGATTTCGTCGAGAAAGACGGTCCCGCCGTCGGCCAGCTCGAAAGCGCCCTGGCGGTCGGCGTTGGCCCCGGTGAAGGCGCCTTTGACGTGTCCAAACAGTTCGCTCTCGATCAGCTCTTTGGAGATGGCGGCGCAGTCGAGCACGATGAACGGCTTGTCACGCCGGTTGGAGTGATTGTGGATCTCCTCAGCCAGGATCTCCTTGCCGGTGCCGGTCTCGCCGGTGATCATGACCGTCACGTCGGCAGGGGAGTAGGTCTCGGACAGGTAGAAGATGCGGCGCATCGGCACCGAGCGCCCGAGCATGGCGCCGAAGGCTTCGTTGCGCGAGAGCGGGATGTCGTTGGCGTCCTGCAGCGGACAGAAGACGATGCGGGTCTTGCCGAGCTGGATCTCGGAGCCGGGGGCGAGATGGGCGGACGAGACGCGCACGCCCTGGACAAAGGTGCCGTTGGTGCTGTCGAGGTCGCGGATCAGGTAGCCGGACTGCTCGACCACGATTTCGCAGTGGCGTTTCGAGACGGTGGAGTCTTCAATGGTCAGGTCGTTGTGGCTGCCCGAGCCGATGGTGAAGGTGTCGCGGTTCAGGACAAACTCGCGCCCCTGCAGCGGACCGCTGATCACCAGCAGCTTGGTGCGGCGGACTCGGAAAAGATTCTCTTGATTGTCGCCGTCAGCCAGCACCAGGGTCTCGGAGGCGACATTGTTGGTTCGGTCATCAGCCATAGTGCGTTCACTGTAACGCATGCCTACGGGAGTAGGCAATCCAAATCGTCAAAATCGCCCGAAATCAAGTTTTGGCTTGTCAATGGATTGACAATCGTGTCTACTAGGATCAAAATTTCAAGGAGTGTCGCATGCTGATGAGACGTCTGTTGGTCGGATGGGCGTGTGTGTGCATGGCGGGTTTGGCCTGGGGACAGGCGCGGAGTGTCTACATTGACGCGAACGGCAACAACGGGCCGTCGAACTGGAATAATCTGTCGTTCTCCACCGTTAACGCCTCGGCGCTGCTGGTGGATTCGTTGACCAACGGTACCGGCATCCGCGCCACCGTGACGGTGCGCCTGAACGGAGGGAACAACAACGCCTCCGCCGCGCCCGTCGGCGACGCGGCCGAGTTCGCGCCGGCCAGCACCAACAATGCCTACGGCCACACGACAACTTGGTCCGACACGCCGCCGATCCTCTTCGGCGAGATGGTCTTCAGCAACCTGAATCCGACCGTGGCCTACACCTTCACCTTTTACGCCTCGCGCATGGGCGTCACCGACATCCGCGACGCGCGCTATATCGTGACCGGCGCGAACAGCGGCACGAATGTGCTCAACGCCTCCAACAACAACAGCGCGACCGTCGCGGTCGCCGATATTTATCCGGATGCCGCCGGTGTCGTGACGCTGCGGATAGAACCCGGACCTGACAACAACGACGGAAACGGCTTCTACTACATCACGGCCATGAAGTTCGTGTATACCGAGCCGCCGCCGACCGTGGCATATGTCGATGCCAACAATGCCGGAACCCTCGCCGGATGGAACGTCCTCAATGTCGGCAGCGCTTCGGCGGCCACATTGTTCGCGACCAACGGCGCCGCGACCGGCGTCAGCGTCCAGATGCTCGACCGCATGAGCGGGTCGTCAGCCCAATCGGTCGCGACCCCCACCGGCGACGCGGCGGTCTTTACGAAAGCTCTGGCGAACAACGCCTTCGGAAACATCAATCCGTGGGGCACGTATGCATACAGCAACGAATTCTGCGTGGCGCGGTTCAGCGGGCTCAGCCCGACGGTGCCCTACACCTTCACCTGCTACGCATCGCGTGAAAATGCCACCGGACGCGAGACGCGCTACATCGTGGAGGGCGCGAACAGCGGCACGGCGCTGCTGGAGCCGGGCAACAACAGCAGTCAAGTCGCGGTCCTCGCCAAGATCCGTCCGAGGCCGGTACGGGCCTGCCGCTGCTGGTCGATGATTACGCGCCGGGCTTCCCCGCCCTGCCGCCCGATGTCTCTTACGGCCGAACATCCGGGGCCGTTGCGATGAACATGATCTCCGCAGGCGAGACCGGGCGTTACCGCGTGCTGACCGCCGCCCAAGGTGACACGTTCTACTGGGGCACGGACTATGCGGCCGGCCATCTGGGGCACGGCCAGCCCGGCGGCTGGAATGTCAATCCGTCTTTCGACGACGCATCGTGGACGCTCGCGGCGACCGGCATCGGCTATGACACGACCGGCGTCATCACGGCGTGGGTCGGCGCGACGCCCTCCGGCAACTGCCAATCTGTTCTACGTTATGTCAACACGTCGCTCTGTTTCCGCCGCACCTTCCTTGTGCCGGAACCTTCGCGCGTGATGGCCCTCACGCTGCGCATGAAATACGAGGACGGCTTCGTCGCCTTCTTCAACGGCACCGAGGTGGCGCGCGCCAACTGCACCAACGCGATGGCTTACAACACCAAGGCAAACGTCGCCCTGAACGAGGCGATCGTGAACAGTTGGACGGAGTACGCGATCCCGACCAACCTGCTGGTCGCGGGCGAAAACCTTTTGGCGGTCCAGGGGTTGAATGTGACATTGAGCAGCTCCGATTTCCTGCTGCTGCCCGAACTGGCCGCCACGGGGCTGATGGACCGCTCAGACCCACTCTACTACAGCGTGCCCACGCCGGGCGAGGCCAACGGCGCGGGCTCATCGGGCCCGCTCCTGTTCGGCGCGACGCCCGAGGATCCGGCGGTGCCGCGCCCGCTGGGTAACGCCGCCAGCCCGCCGCTGACCGTGACGCTGCGCGTGCTGCCGACACGCAATCCGCTGGACAGCGTCCACGCCTACTACCGCACGATGTGGGACGCCGAGTCGGCGGCGGTCGCGCTGCGCGATGATGGCGTCACTCCGGACGCGGCGGCGGGCGACGGCGTTTATTCCGCCAACTTGCCGACCGACAGCGTCGCGACCGGACAGATGTTCCGCTGGCGCTTCGAGGCGCGCGACACGGCGGGGGCGGTCACCAAGCTGCCAACCTACCTCGACCCGCTCGACGCACCGCAGTACTTCGGCACGGTGGCGCTGAACGCCGCGACCGACACCAGCCAGCTCCCGGTGTTGGAGTGGTTTGTTGCGGGGGGCCCTGCAAATGGCCCTGATGACCGGTACAAGCTGTACAGAGGCTGCTGTTACATGCTATCCAATTTCTATGACAACATCGGGATCACGCTGCATGGCCAGTCCACGCTCGGCTTCGCGAAGAAGAGCTATAATTTTGACTTCACCGGGGAAGACCGGTTCTTGTGGAAAGTGGATCAAGGGCGGGTGAAGGATGTCAACCTGCTGTCCAACTATGCGGACAAGACCAAGACGCGCAACACCTTTTCCCATTGGGCGGGGATGACGAACGGTACGCCCCACCATTTCGCCTTGCCGATTCGCGTGCAGTTCAACGGCGCCTTCCACGGCGTCATGGATTTGGTGGAAGACGGCGATGATCGCATGCTGGCGCGCAACGGGCTTGATCCGGAAGGCGCGTTGTACAAAATCTACAATACGGATATCGTGACCGGTGTTGAAAAAAAGACGCGCAAAGAGGAGGACTACAGCGATCTCCGCGCACTGACGAACGGTCTTGCTGTCGCCAAAACTATCACCAGCCGGCAGACCTATGCTTATGACAACGTGGACATCGCCGCAACCGTCAACTATCTGGTGACGCGGTTTCTGAACAGCGATTCAGACCATGGCCACAAAAATTATTACCTCTATCGGGACACGAACCGGACGCGCGAATGGCAGCCGATCATATGGGATGTGGATCTCTCGCAAGGGCATGTCTGGAACAGCACGGAAAACTACTTCGACGATGACTTGATCACGAACATCTTGTTCACGGCCGGCGCGGGGAGCGCGGTCTACAACGTCGTTTACAACTCTTCGGAGATGAAGCAGATGTTCGTGCGCCGCATGAGGACGCTGATGGACACGCGGCTGCAGGCGCCGGGCACCGTCAACGGACTGTTCGAAACGCGCATGCGCGAGATCGCGGCGTCGATCGATCCCGATCCGGCGGATCCCTCGCCGTGGACGGACGGAGACCTCGACGCGGCACGGTGGGGAATTGATTATCGGTTTATTCAGAACCGGCCCCGCGAAGAGGTCGAGCGCGTGATCGCTAACTATTTCGCGCCGCGCCGCGCGTTTCTGTTCAACACCGGCGCGGGGCGTCCGACCTATGGCGGCGTCCCCGCCGCCACAATCCCTGACGCGCCGCAGGTCAATGGGCCGGGCATGGTGACGATTGACGCGCTCGATTTCCTGCCGGTCAGCGGTTCGCAGGCGGAAGAGTACGTGATCCTGCGCAACACGACCGCGCAGGCGGTCGACCTCTCCGGCTGGTCGCTGGAGGGTGAGGTCCGCCACACCTTCAAAGGCGGCACCGTGATCCCTCCGGGAGCCGGCACGCCGGCCGCCAACTACGTCGGCCTGCTGCATGTCGCGAAGGACGCGGCCGCCTTCCGCGCGCGGGCCGTCGAACCGACCGGCGGCCAGCGCCGTTTCGTGCAGGGCAACTATGAGGGGCAGCTCTCGGCGCGCGGCGGGACCGTCATCTTACGCGACGACGCCGGACAGGTGATCGCGACACGCACCTACGCCGGTGCGCCGACGGCGGCGCAGCAGCGGCTGCGCGTGACCGAGCTGCAATACCACCCGGCCGATCCGACGTCGGCCGAAGCGGCCGCGCTGGTCGGCGTGACCGCCGATGATTTTGAGTACGTCGAGCTGATCAATCTCGGCACGCTGCCGCTGGATCTGACCGGCGCGTGGTTCTCTGAGGGCATCGCCTTCACATTCCCGGCGACATCGGTCGGGGCGTACCAGCGCATCGTGGTAGCCAAGAACCCGGTGGCTTTCGCGGTGCGCTACCCCTCGGTCAGCGCGCCGGTCCTCGGGCCGTATTCAGGCTTTCTCGACAACGCGGGCGAACGGCTCGAGCTGAAGGACGCCTGCGGCGAGACGGTCTTCGATTTCACCTACAAGGACGGCTGGTATCCGTACACCGACGGCACGGGCCGTTCGCTGGTGGTGCGCGATCCGGTCGCGCCGCAGGACGGCGTACTGGGCGAGGCCGTCACGTGGGGCATCTGCAACAATCCCCTCGGTACGCCCGGCGCGAGCGACGCCACGGTCGCCCAGGCGTATTACGGCTGGGACAATTTCACCTTCACGGCGGCACAGCGCGACGACCCGCTGGTGGGCGGACCGTATGCCGACCCGGACGGCGACGGCCGTGTCAACTGGGCCGAGTACGCGTTGGGGTGCGATCCGTGGACGCCGGATGAGCGGCCGCTCGGTTTCGCGCTGGTCACCTATGCGAAACGCCGCTATGCGTCGGTGGCCTTCGACCGTCCGTCCAACGCGCTCGACGTGCAGTACACCGTGCTGGCCACAGGCGACCTGCAATGGGAACTCTTTTCGCCGGTCGGCTCCGCGCTCTACCAGACGGTCCCGCTCGGTGACGGCCGCGAAACGGTCACGCTGCGCGAGACCGCGACCGCCACCGCGCCGCGCCGGTTCTTGAAACTGCGGGTTGATTTCACGCCGTGAACCATCAGAGCCGCGCGGGGCCCGGCGCAAACTGTGCGCGGTAGGCCTTTTTTGAAACGGTGGCGGAACGTCGTGTAGCCAAGCCCCAGCGTGCGGCCCTTCGTCCAGCCGTCGGCGTAGGCGTCAGGGTGTCCGCGCGGCGGATACGGCGTGCCGGGCTCGATCACGGTGTAGCCGCAGTCGGTCAGGAACAACCCCCACTTGCGCTGCTCGGCCAGCACGGGCAGATAGCGGAAGCGTGATTTCGGTGACAGGTTCTTCATTATCAATCTTGTTTCTCAGACCAGCGGATTCCAAACACGGTTGAAGCCAAAACCAACAAAAACGCGCGTGTCGCCCGTCTCAAGTGGCGGACAGATGCGGGTGATATATTCAACACCACGTCTGACCACCTCAGCAAATGAGATTTCGCGTTCGCTGGCGATCTGCTTCGCTTCGCTGTAAAGAATATCCGGTAACTGAATCTGCATTCTAACCATGAAGGTATTGTGCCATGACTGGCCTGTCGCGTCAACGCGGTTGAGAAAATCTAATGCGGTCACAGACCGCAACCCTATTTAATCTCACACAAAGGCACAAAGATCACAAAGGATTTTATTAAAACGATAGAGGCTCATGCAAAACCCCTCGTTAACCAACGGCTCGGCACAGCCTCGCCCTCCAAATTCGGGCATAAAGGCACGCGCGCGCGACCGGCCAGTGCAACACCTGAAGTTTTGAAAACGGCCACGCGGT
>ERZ795056.2528-NODE-2528-length-20270-cov-8.744051_pt1 | contig 20270 bp, 17 predicted proteins | sample MGYA00375140_ERZ795056 | MGnify/ENA primary metagenome ERZ795056 (study PRJEB30185, sample SAMN05720227) | activated sludge metagenome | isolation source: Anaerobic digester | place: USA | collected 2015-03-09 ... | reverse complement strand
TGGTGAAAAAATACTACCATTCAGCTGATGACAAAGAAAATGCATTGCTGATGGAATTTGTACTTCATGGACTTGCGGGCTATTCACTCATCAGTAAAAAAGTTCTGGAAGGCCGCATTGAATTCAAAGATTTGATGGGAAGCATGTTAAACTTTAACAACGCAGAAGCAGACACAGAGCATTTTGATGATGACCTATAAGATTCATGCATTGTGACTTCGTGTCTTCGTGTTTCAAAAAAAATCCAACAGCAAAAAATAAATTCAAATCACGTCAAACAATATTGACTTCCCTTTCGAGCCTGACAGAAAAGTTTTGCCATACAGATTGAATAATGGCATCGCTCAAAGCTAATATTTCGCTTCCTGGTGCCTGTCCGTAATTGACCAGCACCAGGGCCTGTTTGGCATGGCAACCTGCATCTCCTATTCGGTAACCCTTCCAACTAATTCCTTTTGCAGGTCCGCTATGTTCTATAAGCCATCCTGCAGCGAGTTTAACACGGCCATTATCGAGCCGGTAACCAACCAGGCCAGGAAACTGATCTTTCAGCTTTTCAAAAACAGCTGCTTCCACTTCAGGATTTTTAAAAAAACTTCCTGCATTACCGATCACTGCCGGGTCGGGTAATTTACTACTTCGTATACGCATGACCGCTTGTGCGATGGCACCTATACTCAACTTAGTTACCTGCATGGTTTCTAACTCCTGCGTAATAGCTCCATAGGAAGTATTGAAAACAGGTTTCTTATTCAATTGATACGTAACCGCACCGATGATGAATTGCTGTTTAAATTTATTTTTAAAAACACTTTCGCGGTAACCAAATGCACATTCCATTTTATTGAAGGTCACCCATTTTTTATCTGCAATGTGATAGGCTTCGAGTGAATGAAAAACATCTTTGATCTCTACCCCATAAGCCCCGATATTCTGCATCGGCGAAGCGCCTACACTGCCAGGAATCAATGCCAGGTTTTCTACACCAGCATAATCCTTTTCAATACAATGCATCACAAACCGATGCCAGTTTTCACCGGCCCCGGCCTTTATAAATACATGATCATCATCTTCGCCGATTGTTTCAATACCGGTGATTTCATTTTTTAATACGAGTCCATCTACATCGTGGGTAAAAAGTATATTGCTGCCACCACCAAGGATCAAAGGATGAAGCGACAAAGACTGATTTAATTTAGAAGCATCTTCTAAACAAGCTTCAAGACTATTCTTATCGGCAAACGAAGCGAAATATTTCGCCCGTACTTCGATGCCAAAACTATTTAGATTTTTTAAGGAGATGTGTTCGGTTATCATGATCCGTTATTTGAATCCTTTTAATTGGTATCCACATCAGTAATGACGTTCACTGATTTAAATGGCTTTTCCTGCAACAGCAAGTTAATGTGATTACGGATAACTTTCTTATACGTCAGGCTCATGCCCGGTTCCTTGGGAAGTTTTATGAGTATTTCCGCCAGGTATTCATTGCGCAGGCGGCCAACAACTGGCGTAGCCGGACCAACTACATAATCCTTCAGATCCTGGCGGATAAGATTCGCCAGTTTATGAGCAGCAGCATCCACGTTATCTTTTACCTTATGCTTCAACGTTATTAAAATGACCCTGCTGAAAGGAGGATAAAAGAAAGCCTTCCTGTTCTCTATTTCATAATCAAAGAATTTTTGATAGTCGTGCTGCTGTACCATCGCAATCACCGGATGATTTACATTTACGGCTTGAATGATTACTCGGCCACGGGCATGCTTACGACCTGCCCTTCCACTTACCTGTTCCATCAGTTGAAAGGCCCGTTCATTCACCCTGAAATCGGCGAAGCTTAGTAAGCCATCGGCATCCAGGATACCCACCAGGTTTACGTGGTCAAAATCCAGGCCCTTTACCACCATCTGCGTACCTACCAGGATATCGAGCCGTTGCTGTTCAAATAATTGAATGAGCTGATCATGTGCTGTTTTACCGCGGACACTGTCCACATCCATGCGGGCAATTTTGTATTTAGAAAAATCTGCTTCCAGTTGCTCTTCGATCTTTTCGGTACCAAAATTCTTCTCGAGCCAGGCCTGGCTTCCGCAGGCCGGACAAACTACCAGTTTCGGATAGGTGCTTCCGCAATAGTGGCAATGCAGTTTATTGCTGAACTTATGCAAGGTGAGCGATACATCGCAATGGGTACATTGGGGAATGAAGCCGCAGGTGCCGCAGATGAGATAAGGATTGTACCCTCTCCTGTTCTGGAACAGGATGACCTGTTTGCCTTCGTCAAGTGTTTTTTGAATGGCATCTTTTAGTTGCGGGCTGATCATCACTTTACCTTTTTGCACCACCTGCCGGGTATTTACAATCTCGATCTCCGGCAATAGAATGCCGCCGAAACGTTCGTCTAATTTTACCAGACCATATTTTCCAAGTTTCGCATTGTGATAAGATTCCAGCGAAGGTGTTGCACTTCCCAACAAAACTTTAGCATTGAATAAAGATGCATAGAAAATGGCGGCATCCCGTGCATTGTACCTGGGAGCCGGATCCTGCTGCTTGTAGGAGGCATCGTGCTCTTCATCTACTACCACCAGCCCCAGGTTGTCGAATGGCAGGAAGAGGGCGCTACGGGCTCCCAGGATGATGCTCACTTCGCCCGACTTCACCTTATTCCATAATTCTATCCGTTCCTGGTCGTTGAACTTAGAATGGTAGATGGCAATATGGCCCCCGAAATGATGACTTAATCTTCGTATGATCTGTGCCGTTAGCGCAATTTCCGGTAAGAGATATAAGACCTGGTTGCCTGAACGCAATTGTTCTTCAATTAGGGTAATATACAACTGTGTTTTACCACTCCCGGTGACGCCATGCAAAAGACAAACATTCTTCGTTGTAAAAGCATTTCTCAGTTCAGCAAGACTTTGTTGCTGGCTGGCGCTCAGTTCAAAATCGATCTGTATATTTTTTGGCAATGTATGAATGCGACCGATGCTCCTGCTTTCGACCTGCAGGATCTGTTTATCGGACAAACCTTTCAATTGAGCTGCGGTGGCACCTGATTTTTTTAATAACGCCGATTGAGTTACTTCGCCCACCGTTTGATCGAGGTGAAGAAAGGCCAGCAACAATTCCATCTGCTTTGGCGCTCCCTTCCAATCATTTAACAGGGTTGATAAAGATTCTTCATTATTGAAAGCAGGATTGAGCAGCACATATTTTTCTTTCTTTGCTTTGTATCGCTCATTAAGTTTTTCCCAGGCAAAACAAACCTGTTTATCGATCAGTTTTTTAATGACCGGGTATACATGGGTAGAATCGAGCAATTGCTGCACTTCTATGAGCTGAAGTTGCTTCCTGATCAGCAATGCTTCTGCTACAATAAATTCTTCATCAGATAGCCCTGTGAAATCTTCCCCGATGGTTTCATTATAAATAAGGATGGTTTCACTGCTGAGTTTGAAATTGGCAGGCAGTGCTGCAGCCATCACTTCTCCTTCGGAACACATATAATACTGGCTCATCCATTCCCAAAGCTTCAATTGCTGTGGAAAAAGGATTGGATTGTCGTCGAGAATATTTAACAGCGGCTTGGTTTTGTAAGCAGGTTCATTTGTGCTTACCGACCTGATGATGCCGGCATACTTTTTATTCTTTCCAAAAATCACCTCGGCCCTGCTGCCCGGTACCGACTGTTTGAGTAAATGTAACGGTATCGAATAGGTGTACACCGTTGGGAGTGCCAATGGCAATATGATCTCGGCCCAATGGCCTGATTGTTCTGAAGTAAAATTTAATTCGGGTTCTTCCTGCATGTTCACGCTTTTATCCAGCTTGCCTGGTACCGGATGAGGCCGGCTTCCATGATATCATACACTTTTTGTTTAAGCGCCGTCATATCATCGCCGGGTAAAATCTCCGGCAAAAATACAGCCCTTGACCTTCCCGGGTTCATAGAAAAAACACTGTTGTAATGCAGCCGGTTGTAGCCATCCAGGAACAAAACCGGCTGAATCGGCGTATTGGTTTCAACGGCTATCTTAAAAGCCCCATTATAGAATTCCTTCAAAGGTTTATGGGTCATATTGAACGTGCCTTCCGGCGCAATAACCACGGAAATATTTTTAGACAATACTTTTTTCAATTCATTCACACTTTGTACCCGGCCTGCATCGCTTTCACGATTCACCATCACGGCAGCCTTCCGATAAATAAACCCGAATACAGGAATATTGGCCATTTCGGCCTTACCCAACACCCTGATCGGCTTTTTCCGAAAAGCCTTCAGCATCATCGGGATATCAATATAAGAGAGGTGGTTAAACACATAGATCACCGCATGATCTCCGGCAACGGGAGCTTCGTAGATATTTTTATGAGGCATGCCCCAACAGAACATGGCACAGTCGGACCATATCCTACAAATAGTATAGATCATATTGCCTCCCCTTACTTTACCAAAGAACGTGGCGATCACCACGAAAGGGAACAGCAGGAACATCAACGCAATGAATATCACAAATGCGTACACACTAAAAATTGCCCTGCAGATTTTTCTGATTATTTCCATTACCGGTCACGAATATAAGAATAAGATACAGATGCCGGGTCTTTTGAAAACTGTTTATGGAGGATGCGATTCGAGGTAATAAATTACCAGGATTGATTTTTGACATTCGACCTTGATGAGTTAAGCATTACATTTGATACATAAAACGAATTCCATGAAATGGATCATCATAATCATGCTAAATATGACTATCCTGGGCACATCAGCGCAGGAATCACTGAATGTTATGACGTTTAACATCAGGCTCAACCTGGAAAGCGATAGTGGCAATGCGTGGAGGTTCCGTAAAGACAAAGTTGCCTCACAGATTTTATTTCATGATGCCCATCTGGTGGGTGTGCAGGAAGCATTGCCTGCACAAATGAACGACCTGGCGCAATTACTCAAAGGACATAGATGGATTGGAGTGGGAAGAGAAGATGGAAAACAGGGCGGTGAATATTCTGCCATTTTTTTTGATAGCAGCAGGCTCAATTTACTTGCATCGGAAACATTCTGGCTATCCGAAACACCAACTGTGGCAGGAAGCAAAGGTTGGGATGCCGCATTGCCCCGCATCGTGACCTGGGCAAAATTCAAGGACATTAAAACTGGTAAGGTCTTTTTTCATTTCAATACCCATTTCGATCATATGGGCAAAGAGGCCCGTAAACAGAGTTCATTGCTTATCCTGAAACAAGTATCTCAATTAGCAGGCAAATTGCCAGTGTTGGTTACCGGCGATTTTAATGCCGATCCAACGGATGAACCCATACAGGTGATCCTTGATAACAAGAACCCGATGCATCTCACAGATGCAGAAGCCGTTTCACAAACACCGCATTATGGACCTAACGCCTCATTCAACGGCTGGAAGATCCATGAAGACAATCTAAAGGAACATATTGACTATATATTCTTCCATGGCCCAGTTACCGTATTAAAGCATGCTACCCTGGCCCAGTTATGGGGAACCCGGTTTTCATCGGATCATTTCCCGGTGATGGCATCGGTGGTGGTGGAGTGAGGTTTGGGAGGTTAAAGACATTTGGAACGTTTAAGGGTTTGAGGGTTTAAGGGTTTGAGGGTTTAAGGGTTTAAGGGTTTGAGGGTTTAAGGGTTTAAGGGTTTAAGTGATGATTTTCAACCTTTTACTTCACGCATCTTGTATCTTGTATCCTGTATCCAGCATCCAGCATCCTATATCTTGTATCCTGTATCCAGCATCTAGTATCCAGAATCCATTATCCAGCATCCAGCCCCCCGCTCCCCCTTCTTTTCCACATATTCTAAAAAAAGAATAAAAAACTGCTCAAAATCTGTTAAAACCCTTACCTTTGCCGTCCTAAATTTGGGTATGTTATGTTAGCAGTAGTTAAAATCGCAGGTCAGCAATTTAAAGTAAAAGCCGGAGACAGCTTGTACGTTCCTCACATCGAGGGCAAAGCAGGAGATTCAGTAGAATTTTCTGATGTATTGATCACACATAGCGGCGATAATGTCGTAAGTGGATCAGATGTAAAAGCAGTTGTAAAAGCCGAAATTATCAGCGACCTTATTAAAGGTGATAAAGTAATCGCTTTTAAAATGAAAAGAAGAAAAGGTTTCCGTAAAAAGCACGGTCACCGTACGCAGTATACTCACATTAAAGTAACTGCAATTGCATAGTTAATTTTGAATGACAACATTCGAAATTTAAAATTCAAAATTTTTTAGACATGGCACACAAAAAAGGTGAAGGCTCGGTAAAAAACGGTCGTGATTCACAAAGTAAAAGATTAGGCGTGAAAATTTTTGGAGGGCAGTCTGCCATCGCCGGAAATATAATCGTTCGTCAACGCGGAACAACCTATCATCCTGGTAAAAATGTTTCCTTAGGAAGAGATTTTACCATCTTCGCATTAACAGATGGTGTGGTTGAATTCAGAAAAACAAAGGGTGATAAAACTTTTGTTTCGGTAGCTGCTATCGAGGCCACCGCATAATTTTTTTGATATTTTTTTTGGTAGTTTCAAAATAGTATTTATTTTTAAGGTATTATTTACTAACCAATTAAATTCAAAAAAATGGCAACAAAGAAAAAAGCTGCTCCAAAAAAAGCTGCTGCAAAAAAAGCTGCTCCTAAAAAAGCTGCTGCAAAAAAAGCTGCTCCTAAGAAAGCTGCTGCAAAAAAAGCTGCTCCTAAAAAAGCCGCTGCAAAGAAAGCCGCTCCTAAAAAAGCTGCTCCTGCAAAAAAAGCTGCTGCTAAAAAGAAGTAAGCTTTGCTTAATAAAAGAGCAAAAAATAGTAAGTCCTGGTTTTTACCGGGACTTTTTTTATGCCCTAAAACCAGCTACTGGCAAGCTTTTCAGCTCATCCGTATTTTTTCTCCTCTACAATCCGGATTTCCATCTTCAAAAAAAATGTTTTCAGGTTGCTTTAAAATAATCCGGATCGATTGATTAATTTTATTGCATGGACAATTATCAAATCGCCGATTCTTTTTCATTGCTTTCGAAGTTGATGGACATTCATGGTGAAAATAGTTTTAAATCAAAATCGTATGCATCAGCTGCATTTGCGATTGAAAAGTTATCGGTTCAACTCGCCGATCTGCCCTCAGAAAAAGTTGCTTCGCTAAAAGGCATCGGGACGTCTTCGGCCCAAAAAATTGCAGAATTACTCCAAACCGGCCATTTAAAGGCTCTCGATGAAATTATTTTAACAACGCCTCCAGGGGTCATAGAAATGCTCAATATTAAAGGAATCGGGCCGAAAAAAATTTCTACCATCTGGAAAGAAATGGAGATTGAAAGCATCGGTGAATTATTATACGCTTGTAAAGAAAACAGGTTAAAACTTTACAAAGGCTTTGGTGAAAAAACACAACAACAGGTGATCGATACCATTGAATTTTATTTCAAAAACAAGGGCAGTCATCTCTATGCACAGGTAGCGCTCATCGCTCCTCAAATTGAAAGTTTTTTACAGAAAATATTTCCCGAATGCCGCATCGCCATAACCGGAGATTATAAGCGTCAACTTGAATCAATGGAAGAACTTGCATTCGTTATAGAAACAACACAGGATCACCTAGAGAAAAGTATGCTGGAAGTAGAAGGATTTACGCTAACAGAAAAATCGGCAAGCAGTTTCAGCTACCAAACCAGCGTGGGCGTTTCTGTACGCATCTACCCTTCTACTCCATCTCAATTTATACATACACTTATCAAAACATCTTCCTCTGAATCGTTCATAAACGACCTGCAACTGGTGAATAATTTCCCCCTGGATGAAGCAGGTTCCGAAGAACAATATTTTGAAAAAGCCAAATTGCCCTTTGTCCCGGCCTATGTAAGGGATTCATTCAATATTCTTTCACAAGCGGTTGACGGGCAATTACCTGCCGTAATTCAACCCGGCGATATCAGGGGTATCATCCATTGTCATAGCAACTGGAGCGATGGCAACAATACCATTGAGGAAATGGCACAGGCCGCCATAGCGCTTGGACTGGAATATCTCGTGATCAGCGATCATAGTAAAACGGCGTTTTATGCTAATGGACTTTCGGAAGAAAAAATACAACAGCAACACCAGTATATTGATGAGTTGAACGCTAAACTCGCTCCTTTCCGCATTTTTAAAAGCATTGAATCGGATATTCTCAACGACGGGAGCCTGGATTATTCGAACCAGGTGTTGTCAACATTCGACTTAGTGATCGCATCGGTACACAGCAATTTGAAGATGACAGAAGAAAAGGCCATGATGCGACTGATGAATGCAATTGAGAATCCATATACTACCATACTTGGCCATATGACCGGCCGTTTATTGCTGAGCAGGCCGGGTTACCCGGTAGATCATCAGAAGATCATTGATGCATGTGCAGCAAACCAGGTGGTGATCGAGCTGAATGCACATCCCAACAGGCTCGATATCGACTGGAGACATATCAGCCATGCGCTCAATAAAAATGTACTCATCTCTATAGATCCTGATTCGCATCATGTAGATGGACTAACCGATACCCGGTATGGCGTGCTGGTGGCACAAAAAGCTATGTTGACGAAAGAAAAAAATCTCAGTAGTTTCCCGCTTGAAGCATTTGAACGCTATATTCAAAACAGGAAAGCTGCGAAAAATATTTAAGCCACTACAGGAAGCTTCACATAAAAACTGGTGCCTTTACCTGGATTAGATTCGAACCAGATGTCTCCCTCGGCCTGTTCTACCATTCGTTTGCACATGGCGAGTCCCAGCCCGGTACCCGACGTTTTAGTTGTGAAATTAGGCGCAAATATTTTCGGGCGTATCGTATCATCAATACCTTGTCCATTGTCGCTGATCTGCACCAATACATAACCGTCACGGATAGACTCAATAACGCCGATCCTGGCCATTTCCTGGTCTGGCACGGCCTGTATGCCATTCAACATCAGGTTTGTGAATAGCCTGTTGATATGGGTTTTATCGGCATTGATGATGATGGGTTGATCGAGAAGCTGTGCTGATATTTGTAAATGATCATTTGCAGAATAAAGATGCAATACGCTGCGCAATGTTTCATTGAGGTCGAACAATTCCTTTTTGGAATCACCGATATTGGCAAACTGGCTGAATTCACCGGCAATGTGATTGAGGTGATCGATCTGTTCTACCAGCGTTTTTGCAACATTGTTGGTAAGCTCCGGAATATTGGGCGCATTGCTTTCAATCGATTTCTGCAGGTACTGCAGGCTAAGCTTCATGGGAGTTAGCGGGTTCTTGATCTCATGCGCTACCTGCCGGGCCATTTCCCGCCAGGCTCCCTCCCGTTCGGTTCGGGCCAATACATTGGCACTCTCCTCCAGTTTACTCACCATCTTATTGTATTCGTTCACCAACTCACCCAGTTCATCATTGCGCTTCCATTCAATGGCTTCATTACGCGAACCCAGGTTGATCTTTTTCATTTTATCGCCTATTACCGAAAAGGAACGCGTAATGCGGTTGGTAATGAACAGGGCCACTATGCCTGCGATGAGGAATATGAAAGCGTTCAGGTTGATGATGGTTACAAGGAAATTTGAAATCTCCTGGCGCAGGTTACTCTGTGAGGTGAAATAGGGAATATTCAGGTATGCATAATCGTTACCTTCTCCATCGAGCACGGGCACATAGTTGCTGGCAAACTGCAACTTGCCGATATTCTCTTTCTGGTAAAACTGCACTTCTTTTTCGTTGTTGAGATGAAAATAAGCCAATGGGTGCATGCGGGTGCTTACGATGCCCTTCACATACAGCAGCGGCAGGGAAGAAACACGCAGGTTGCCCTGCAGATCATACAGGTTCACATCCACACCATGTATCTCCGAAATTTTATTGATCATCTCTTCGAGACCCTGTCCGTAATTTTTTTCGTTAAGCTGCAGGCTGTCGTTCATGTTCCAGCCTTTGGAAATGGAATTCTTCACTTCACCTTCCATGATATGGATGGTACGGCTTAGTTTTTCCCGGTTGTTATTTTCATACCGGATGATAAAAAACAGGATGGTGGCAAACCCAATGATTATGAAAGAGAACACGCTGATGAAAATTATGGTGCCATGGATCTGGTTACGGATCGACAGTTGCCAATAACTACGGATACGGTTTATCCGGAACCCAGATCGTATAAGGATATTAATGATCCAGAATAAAGCGGTCAGGAGCAGGAATGAGCAGAACAGGTAGGAGAACAGCGTAATGGATTCGATAGACAAGCTGTTTTCCTTGGCAATGACCACCACTTTATCGGCACCGGCATAATACCACAATTCGCTATGGTCTTTCTTCTGCACTCTTTCGAAATGTTCGTTGCGAAGTCCTTTTTTCTTTAATACCGACGGGAACGGGTAATCGTTGTGAATACTGATAAGTTTCCAGTTATTGTAAATGGCAAATGCATACAACGATGAGTTTTCGATGGAATTATTGGTACCCCGGCTGAGCAATTCGGGCGACAGGGCTTCCCGTTTAGATTTCTTCGGACTGGCCAGGATGAATACATAGCCAAGCAATATTCCATCATGATCTTTCAGTGTTTTCTTACAGATATAACTGAACATATCATAGGACTCATCAAAATAATACAGCCCTTCGGTACCCGTGGGTTTGGCCTGGGTATTCAGGATCGCATTGATCTCATTGTAACCGGTGGAATCATCGTTATACAAAGGTTTTTCCGAAGCATCATAAGCAAGAACCCTTGTTTCAAATTTATTGGTGTAGCTCGTAATGTTCTCGTTCAACAGGCTGTCTTTAAACGGCTGGTTGGTAGATTGCTGCCGGAACCTGTCGAAATGATCGGCCAGGTAATCGTCCCTGAATACCGTGATCATTGAATTGATAAGGGTTTCACTGGAAGGGTCGGCTTTCTTCGACAAAATTTCTGCGTAATGTTCGCGATTGCTGAGTTCCTTTTTATTGTTTTCCACTACGATGATTCCGGTGATGGAAACAGAAAAGAAGAATAACCAAAACACCAGTTTGGATGAAATGATCTTTGAAGCTAACAGGTTCAGGTAGGTGCTGTTCAACAGGAAAAGAAAGAACAGCAACCAAAGCAAAACAAATATTTCAAACCCTCCCGAAATATGGCCAACCTGGAAACTGAGTATGCCCAGCCCGATGATTGTTACAAAAAGGAAAAGCGGGATGAAATGCCTTGAAAACAAAGGTTTAAGGAAATAGATGATCAGTTGGCAAAGGAAAAAATAACCAATGGCGATGCAACATAGAATAACAAAACCTGTAACACTGTACATGTTAAGGGTAAAAAAGTTGATGACGTCGAAAGATATCTGTGAGTCGGCCACCAATGAGCGTATGATGGAACTGCCGGTAAAAGTAACCGTGATGATGACGATGGAACCGATGCCAAGTAATATCCACCTCGCCGCGGGAGATTTTAATCGCAGCTGTACATTGTTCTCATGAACATAATGACGCAGGAAAAGGATAAGCCATACAAAAAGCAAGGCATTGATCAACAGGTCGCCAAGGGAACGCAGGATCATATTAGACCCGTAAATGGCCGGATCGAAGAGTTCGAACTGGCGGAAATTCAGGGGCACAGGGAAATAATATCCGGATATTCTAACGGAAAGGATTACCAGCAGCAATAGCAAGACTCCTTTCCAAAGCCTTCCCGTAGTGGCCAGGAAGGATGCCCACAAATGAACAAACAATAAAACAACCAGGGAAGCAAGGATGAGCAATAATACAGCTACAGGATTGTTTTTACTGATCTGTGTTGTTTTCTTTTCATACACATAAAACAGGTCCTTACCACTGATCGATTTTACAGCCACTCCCTTTCCGGGCCGGGCGCTGATATCATAATTACTGGTAATTGACCGGTCATTGACAAAATCATTGGGCAGGTAATCTGTTGATATAAAATAATTCCATTTTACAGGGAACAGGGCAATGGCTTTGATGGCGCCCAGGTCGTAGCGGTTCCAAACATAGTACCCGTTTTCCTGTAACACAAATCCTTCGTTCCTCTTTTCATATAACAGGGAAGGATATGGCAGCACCTGTTGGGTGTTCCAGCAAAGGAGGGATTCCTGTGAACCCGGATCGGTTGTATAAAAAAAGATGAAGTATTTTTTACTGGTAAGACCAGACAGGAAAGACTCCGAAAAATTACCAGACGCTACCGTACTGATGACACCAGGATCTTTCACCAACGCTTTGAAATCTTTCTCCTGCTGTTGAATTTCATTGCTGATTTCCTTCTGCACTTTCGTGATAGAAGAATTAGCCGACCAATAATTATCCACCCCGAAAGACAGGGTGATCAGCCAGGCCGCGAGCACCAGCAGGTAGCTGTTCTTAAAAAAGAATGTCCTGAATAAGTTCGTGTTTTGCAACCAGGCGGGTGATTTAAATTTGGCTAAATTATTTTTTCTTTATTTTATTCCAAAGGGCATCCATTTCTTCCAGGCTCATATCGTGTAAGAAGCGATTTTCCAGTGCCGCCGCTTCTTCCATCCTGGTAAACCTGCTGATAAACTTCTTATTTGTTCGTTCAAGTGCATTCTCTGCATCCAACTGCAAAAACCTTGCAAAATTTACGAGCGAGAAAAAAACGTCGCCCAATTCATCCTCCATGTCATCTTTATTTCCGGAGGCAATGGCCACCTGTAGTTCGTTCAGTTCTTCCTGTACCTTATCCCAAACCTGGCCTGTATTTTCCCATTCAAACCCCACTTGTTTGGATTTATCCTGCAACCGCATGGCTTTTACCATTGAAGGCAATGAGGCAGGAACGCCACCTAAAACCGATTTCTTTCCTTCCTTTAGTTTTAGTTTTTCCCAGTTTTGTTTTACATCTTCTTCATTGTTCACTTTTACATCGCCATAAATATGCGGATGCCGGGATATTAGTTTTTCGCATACCCCATTGATCACTTCATCCAGCGTAAACGCTTTCTTTTCAGAAGCGATCTTAGCATAAAACACAATGTGCAGCATCAGGTCGCCCAGTTCTTCACGGATGCCTTTCCAGTCGGATGCCGAAATGGCATCAGCCAGTTCATAAGTTTCTTCAATGGTTAAATGTCGAAGCGATTCGATCGTTTGCTTTTTATCCCAGGGACATTTTTCCCTAAGGTCGTCCATAATATTTATCAACCGCGTAAAAGCTTTTTCGTTTTCAGGCATTGTATCAGACTTTCATTAATGATAATAATATAAATATCGTAAACAGGATCATCATGATCACGAGCATCAATAGGTTCAACAAGATAAACTTGAGGATGGTCTTGCCACGCCTTTGTTCATAAAAATTTCGCATGGCCTTGTATTCATAAAATAAAATCCCCAGGAGCAGGATGCCCATCACCGTGCCTGCGTCCCAACTTAGCAGCTCTGAAAGTTCATCTACACCTATCATCACTAAAAGGATGATAAATACAAATACATATAAGTGAATACTAAAGATGGCATGGTTGGCATAATAATACTCTTTTCGTCGCTTGTAAAGTAGTTTCAACATCAGCGCAAACAATGGAAGGGAAATGAACAACATTTGCGGGAAACTGTGCATCAGGTTATTGGTAAACGCTTTCATTATCTGCCCCTGGTTGTTCGTATATTTTTCATTCACCTCAAGTTCTTTATATACCAATTGCCGCTCTATCCAATTGTGTTTCTTTTTCCCGGATCGAAGTACCGAATCATAGGCTGCTTTGCTGGCATATTTCGACGTGGTGAAGTGTATCCCACTTCGGCTTTGAGTACTATCAATATATTTTTTAAACGCATCCCTGGTCATGGGTTTACCTTTTGTGACCAGGCGGCTGAAAGCATCGAAACTGGTAGAATCCATGGCATCGATCTGTTCCAATGATTTACCTTTTACTGTTGTATTGAGTGCTTTATCATCTTGCTTACTGATAGAAAAAAAGATGAGGAAAAAGATGGCAGAGGTAAAAACATACATCCTCACCGGGTTCAAATAACTGGTTCGGCGGCCGATCATGTATTCCTTGCTGACAAAACCCGGCTTGAAGATCAAATATTTCACGGTGCTGAAAAACTTTCCGTCGAAATGTGTTATATCTTTAAAGAAATGTGATACCAGGTGCCAGGCGGTTTCAACGGGTTCGATGTTTTCCTGCCCGCAAACATGACAAAACCGGCCATGGACTTCGGCATTACAATTCAAACAATTTTTATGTGACCGTTCGTTTAAATGGCTCAAGCAAGATAATTTTGTTAAAAATAATAAAGTTTAGCCGCTTATAAGGGAAAGGCTGTTTTTAGAAACTAACTTTACCCGGCTAACCCGAAAATGAATATTCAATGAATAAACTATTTGCAAGCATTACATTGTGTTTCCTGGCCACAGGCAGCTTTGGTCAGTTTTATTACAAAGACATTCTCAGCAACCGGCAGATCATCACGGAGATGAATTTGTTTAAAGAAAATAAGATACGCCATATCGAGATCAAAAGTTTTGAAGACAATGGTGAGCCTAGTGAAGGTTTCTTCTGCGAGCGAAAAATTTCCAAAGATTACCGAAAAGCTGAATTGTTCACCCGATCCGATATTTCAGGTGCTTCGCTGTTCAGTTCAGTATTCAACAAGCAAGGGCAATTGATCTTTACATCTGATAGTTCAAATATAGCCGTAAGCCATAACGATTATTCTTATGATGCCCAGGGAAGGATCAGTAATATAACCTCAACCGTGCGTTCGAGTGATGATGATTTTATGAATGAAATTGCTGAAGAACACATTTATTCATACAATGAACAGAACATTCCTGTAAAAATGATCAGGGTTAAGAACAGGCAGGACAGTATAGTGATCCTCTTTTCCACAGATGAACAAGGCAATGTTTCTATTGAAAAAGACAGCAAGAACGGTAGCAAGTATTATTATTACTATGATGCCAAAAACAGGCTGACTGATATCGTACATACGAATGAATATACTTCGAATATGCTTCCCGATTATATGTTTGAATATAACGGTGCCGGGCAGTTGACGCAAATGACCACGATTGAAGAAGGTGGTAAAAACTATTTTATCTGGAAATACCTGTATGAAAACGGCCTTCGCACCAGGGAGAAGGTTTATTCCAAGGAAAAGAAATTAATGGGCAGCATAGAGTATGTCTATGATTAACATACAACCAGCACATTCTATTTGATAACTTCAAAAGAGAAAAGAATGTCTTCGGCCTGGTTCAACATATCCCTTTCATTGGGAAAAAGTGTTTTCCTGTTTTGTCTTACATAAGAGTCCATGCGCAATGCCGGGTAACTATCTACATCAGCATTATTATAAGCCGAAATGGTAAAGTCGGTATTCTTAATGTAAATATCATCCGGCGGAGAAAGTACCAGGTCTTTCAATGCAACGCCGTCTTTATTCAACAAACGCAAAGAAATATATACACTGTATTCGATATAGGCCTGGTAAGTAGCAGCTACCCCGGAAACTGAGCGGGCCGGGCCTCTCGGAGGTATTACCCTGCCATTGATATCTTTGTAGGCGGTTTTGGTACGATAGGTTTCACTCCTGCTTTTTTCGCTATAACGCTGGCTGATGATCCTGATGCGTTCGCTGTATAATTCAATCACGTAAGGTGCATCACATTCCAGGCAAAGTTGTTTGTCTTTGATTTCCTCAAATGCCAGGCTGGCTACTTCAGTAACCTGTTGCAGGATCTTTGCATTCTTCTTCCATTCCGTTGGCAAATTCAATCGGTACTTACCTGAGTAGTTAGGTTGGGCAAAAAGATCAACTGACAAGAATATTAATAAGCAACAGACAATTATTCTCATAATGTAGTTTTAACGAAAAATGCAGTTATAGAAAATTATGGATTCAATTTTATAACCATGCAAAAATCAATCAAAACATTTGTTAATACTTTAAAAGAAAGCCCCCGTTTTACCGGGGGCTTCTTTCAAATGATGTATGTTCTGGTATTAGAAATTGCGAACGTTCATTTCAACACGCCTGTTCTTAGCCCTTCCTGCAGCTGTTTTATTGCTGGCTACAGCTTTATCGGGACCATAACCTGTGGCGGTCATCCTGCTTTCTGTAATTCCTTTACCTAGCAAATACGCTTTCACTGAATTGGCACGTCCTTCAGATAATAGCATATTCTTTTCACGCTTACCTGTTGTATCGGTATGTCCGTCGATGCTGATCAGCAATGATTCATCTGCTTTCAGCAAAGTTGCTACTTCATCCAATGATTTGAATGATTTAGGCAACAGTTTGGTACTACCGGTTGCAAAGAAAATATTTTTTGCGGCGATATTAATCCTGTCTACCACTTCTTTGGCAATCACCGGGCAGCCCTGGTTGCTGGCCGGGCCTGGACGGCTTGGGCATTTATCTTCTTCATCATTTACACCATCAGCATCCGTATCAGGTATCGGGCAACCCTGGTAACGGGCGAAGCCTTTATCTGTAGGGCATTTATCCATTTCATCGTTGATGCCATCTCCATCTGTGTCCGGAATCGGGCAACCCTGGTATTTAGCAAGTCCCGCTACATCAGGGCATTTGTCATCGCCATCAGCAATGCCATCACCATCTCTATCCGGGCAACCCATCAGCGCAGCGATACCTGGTGTATCGGGGCATTTATCATCGGCATCCAACACGCCATCATTATCACGATCGAGTACGATCGGCATTGGCGGAGGTGCTGTGATAGGTTCTGGCTTTTTAGTAAGTGAACTGGCTACGCCAATACTATGATAAAAATGATAAACAGCCTTATCGGTAACCGGTATGCGATACTGAGAATTTAACAGGAAGAAAACTTCATCGCTTGCTTTTACCTGTATACCCAATCCTGCAGGAATGAAAGCACCATAGGAGCTCTTATACCGGAATGCGCCAACACCCCCTGTAATAAAGGGGTTGATGCAATATTTATCAGATAATAATTTCAGGTTGGCTGTAGCAGCGGCTTCCATGAAAATTTCTTTTTTGCCATCGGAAATGCCATTGGGAACATCATAGTTCACAATACTTCCCGATAAGGTAGCGGCGAAATCAACATGTTCGCTTAACCCCTGGATATAACTTACCGCAATACCCGGACTAAGTCGCTTGCCCTTGGTATATTGCTTGTTCTTGATAACTGAAGAGAGGCCGTTGGCACGGATTTCTTTCGCCGTTTCAAAATCATTCGCGAAAAAATGAATGCCCAGTGCAGGTAATTTCTTGTAATCATTTTGCCCGAAACCCACTTGAAAAATGGCCAGGGTCAAAATGGAAAGAATCGTTTTCTTCATACATATCAGTTTAGTAAACATAACAAAAATAGCAGCTTAGTTTCAATTGTTAAAATTAATTGCACATATAGATATACCCACTATGTTAGTTACTGTATAATCTGGCCCTAAATGCCCTATAGGGCTATTTTTTGTTGATCACTTCTACCTTCACCCTGGCCAATCCATGGCCAATATAGCCAAGTTTTTGTGCAGCAACCCGGCTAAGATCTACCAGTCGACGCATTTTTGGGTGTAACCTGTCGGTGGTTTTTACAACAACCGACCGCCCATTACGAAGATTGGTTACTTTAATCCAGGTTCCCAGGGGCAGTACATTGCAGGCTGCGGTATACTTATCCTGGCTGAATATTTCCCCATTAGCTGTTTTCCGGCCATGAAATTTATTAGCATAATAACTGGCCTGCCCATAAAAGATTCTTTTCCCTTTTGAATAAGTGGAAGGTTTTGCTTTTCCGATTGAATCGGCCTGCGCCCTCGAGGTAGAAGTACAGGCAATGAAAATAAAAACCAATAAACCGGTTTTAATGGCAGGATATAAATGCTTGGTTAGTTTCATGCAAAAGATTGTCGTAAATATTATTTACCGGCAAAATATTTTTCTTTCAGCCTTTTATCTTCACCATAAATATCGTCATAAAATTTAATACTTCCATTATTTCCTTCGCAACTAAAATAACGGATGAACAATGGGATTTTATTCTTAACGGGAATGCGATGGCGTTCCTTGTTGGCGATCCAGTTGGTAATAGAATCGGTATTGTAGGCAAGGGTATCGCCGGTCGGCATTTTTGTGCTGTCGTTGCGGATGATATAGAATGCCAGTTTTTCCCATTCCTGCACCCGAACACAACCATGACTGAGTGAACGCATGCCATTCTTAAAAAGATAACGTTGATTGGTATCGTGCAGGTAAACGAAATAAGGATTTTCAAAATTAAATTTGATCACTCCGAGCGCATTATCATTTCCACTACCCTGTTGTATCTTATAAGGAATTCCCTTTGTGTATTTTGCCCAGTTCACCGTTGACGGATCTACCGGCACTCCATCAAACGTATATAATTGCAACCCTTTTCGGGCCAGGTAGCCGGCGCTTTTTTTAAGGGCGGGTAACATTTCTTTTTTGATGATGCTTTCTGGTACCGTCCAGGTAGGAAATATCACAATATCACTGATGGCACTTGTTAAAGTTGGAGTAGGCGTACCGGGTTTTCCACAAATGATCTTTGATGTTAAATTGATGGTATCGGAATCCCATAGCTGCAGGTAATAACCTGGCAGGTTCACCCATATGTATTTTTCCGGCATGGAATCGGGCAACAGTTTATAACGGTCGAGCGTAATGGCTATACGGTTATATTTTTCCCTATCGGTAAGGTTTAGTGATTTAATCAAAGCAGATGAAATTTTTCCATCTGCAGTTGTCTTCTTTAATTTCTGGTATTTTTTAATGGCATCTGCCAGGTTTGCCGAATCGGGCAATGCGTCTTTAGAATAAATTATACAGTTACTCTCGCTAAGGCGTAGCTGCAATTTCCTGATGAATGCGGTAGAATCTTTTACATCGCCTGCTTTATAAGGATACGTGAGATAAGTATAGGTTTTGGGATCCATGCTATCAACAAATCTTTTAATGCCATTTTTAAGCAACGCATAACCCGGCATTTTTGGCTGAACCTGTTTCCATACAGAATCGAGTGGTTCCCCTTGCAGGAAACGATCCAGGTTCTTCCTGAAAAACCTGGTAAACCTTGCCGTATCATGTTTCCAGGAAACACTGTCGGGCTGAAGCCTGCCCTGCCCCAGGTCGGCCAGGATGTGCATGAACGCATCGGAAAACAGCATGTCTGCCTTTGCCCAAATCACAGCATCTTTTCTTTTAACTGAATCTGCATCGAGGGATTGCTTGATCTCCTTTATTTTATTGTATTGATAATCGGATTTGAATAACCCGTCCCTTTCGGCCGTATCCAGGTAAGCCATGAGCCTGCTGGCCTGCGGATGCCAAATACCTGTATCACACCATGCCGGCTGGTATTCCCTGTCCGAATAAAAATCCTGTATTACAGCGCTGTATTGAACCTGCAGGCTGTCGTTCACCTTGCCATCTTTTTCCATGGCAACAGAAAGGTAGGCCTTGATATTATCCTGCACATAACCATTGATATTGCGGGGATCGTTGATGAGTTCCTTATCTTTTAATTTTTCTGAACGATGGCAACCAATGATGCAGATCAGCAGGATGACGGGGAAATAAAATGCCGGCGTTTTCGGTTGATGCAAATCAAGCGTAAATTGCCTGACCTGAAAATAGATTTTTTGTAGATGCAAGGCCAATTTGTATTTACTAACAAGTTAATGATTCGTTTGTATTCTTTCTTTATTTACGCGTTTTATTTATACACGGGATAATATTCCTGGCAAATAAGAGTATTAAGTAATTCATAATACCCAATTACTGTAAAGGGCTGTTCACCAGGATTTAAAATGATGCAGCAATTCTATCTGCCATTACGGCTTCTTTTGTATTAATTTGCATCCGAATCTTATCGCATGAAGTATTATATCATTGCCGGGGAAGCCAGTGGCGACCTGCATGGCAGCAACCTTATCAAACAATTAAACAAGCTGGATACAGCTGCATCGGTACGTTGCTGGGGTGGCGATAAGATGGAAGCCGCTGGTGCTACATTGGTTAAACATTACCGCGATCTCGCTTTTATGGGATTTACCGAAGTGATTAAAAACCTCCCAACGATTTTTAAAAACCTGGCCTTTTGTAAAAAAGATATTCTCGAGCATAAGCCCGATGTACTCATCCTCGTAGATTACCCAGGATTCAACCTACGGATTGCGAAATGGGCCCGGCAACAGGGACTTCGCATTGTATATTATATATCTCCACAGGTTTGGGCATGGAAGGAGAACCGGGTGCACAG
>ERZ795056.2523-NODE-2523-length-20290-cov-6.281690_pt1 | contig 20290 bp, 17 predicted proteins | sample MGYA00375140_ERZ795056 | MGnify/ENA primary metagenome ERZ795056 (study PRJEB30185, sample SAMN05720227) | activated sludge metagenome | isolation source: Anaerobic digester | place: USA | collected 2015-03-09 ... | reverse complement strand
TTGAAAGCATACCGACTGCAGAAATCGCTATTCCATATAATCCTCCAAAATGAAAAGAGATGATAATCGAGAATGCGATAATAAGAATCGGGATTGTTGTTGAAAGCATTCCTACACTTAAACCTGCTATAATATTTGTTGCGGTACCTGTAACTGATTGTTCTACAATTCCCTTAACAGGTGAATAATGCGTCCCGGTATGAAACTCCGTAACAAGACCTATTAACACGCCTGCAATTAATCCGGAAGCGGTGGCGATAAAAACTCCGGTGGATGTTAATTCTCTTACCAGAGCTTCACCGGTTGCACTTATGTACAAAGGATCAACAAAAGTCCATGATTCCGGCAGCATCCATTTAATGATAAACCAGAGAGAGATAATCATTAAGATTGAAGACCCGAATTCTCCCATATTTAAAGCTCTTTGAGGATTGCCCCCCTCTTTAGTTCTTACAAAAAAAGTTCCTATTATAGACATCACAATCCCGATAGAAGCGATTACAAGAGGTAGAATAATTGCTCCCATTCCATTAAATTTATCTGCAAATTCCGGGACATTAAAGAACACTGTACCGAGCACCATTGTTCCGATAATCGCACCTACGTAAGATTCAAAAAGATCTGCACCCATACCTGCGACATCACCTACATTATCGCCGACATTGTCGGCTATTGTAGCGGGGTTAAGCGGGTGATCTTCCGGGATCCCGGCTTCAACTTTTCCAACTAAATCAGCACCGACATCGGCAGCTTTTGTATAAATTCCGCCTCCAACGCGTGCAAAAAGTGCAATCGAAGAAGCTCCGAACGAGAAGCCGGTTAAAATTGTTATTACCCGGTTCAAATCTTCTACGGAAGATGTACCAAAAAGATTTGCATAAATAATGAATAGAACACTTAATCCTATAACTCCAAGTCCAACAACTCCTAATCCCATTACAGAGCCTCCGGCAAAAGCGACCATCAGAGCTTTATCAAGACTTTTAATTGCAGCATTAGTAGTACGAACATTTGCGCGTGTAGCTGTTTTCATTCCTATAAATCCCGCAAGAGCCGAACAGAAAGCACCTGTAATAAATGAAACTGCTATCAATGGGTGGGAATTATTTGAGTCGGCAGAAAGTGCTAAAAGAATAGCAACTGAAATCACAAAAATTGAAAGGACTTTATATTCAGCCTTCAGGAATGCCATAGCTCCTTCGGCAATATGCCCTGCAATTTTTTTCATTTCGTCGGTTCCAGCATCTAATTTAGTAATCCACGCAGACTTAAAGAATGTGTAAAAAAGTGCAAGAATTCCAAATACTGGAATTAAATAAATAAGTATATCCACTTTACCCTCCGGAAAAAGCTATTGAATTAATGATTATTGTTCTACTTTAGGTTTATTATTTTTAATAATCCGGCTTTGACTAAATACTTCGAGCATTCTTTTTTCACCGCCGGTAATAAATGCAATACATAGATCTTTACAAAGTTCAAAAGCCGGTTTAATGGTTTCTGTCTCGGATTCAGAAAAATTACTGAGTACATACAAAGCCATTTCACCGGGTTTAAAGTTTTTTCCAATGCCAATTCTTATTCTGGGAAATTTTTCGTCATTAAGGTGGTAAATAATGGAATGAACGCCATTATGACCTCCGTCGCCACCGTTTAATTTAACTTTAATGCTTCCCGGTTCAAGATTTACATCATCATAAACAACGAGTAGATCTTCGTTGGAAAGATTGTAATGTTCAAAAACCTGCTTAACAACATTTCCGCTAAGATTGACGAAAGTGGAGGGTTTGATCAAGACGAAGGGAGAATTGTCTATCTTCCCTTCAAAAAAATAATAATCCCCTTTCGAAGGGGAGAATTCGTTTGAGAAATAATTAGATAAATAGTCTAAAAAAGCAACCCCTACATTATGGCGGTTTAGCCTATAATTAGTTCCGGGGTTGCCTATCCCAAAAATTGCTTTCAACTGTTATTCTTCTTTTTCCTTACCTTTAGAAATCACTTCCGGTTCTTTTATTTCTGCAGCAGAAACATCTTCTGATTCTTTAGCACCCTTAGGTGAAGCTATACTAACAATAACCGATTCCGGTGCGTTCAATATCTCGAAATTTTCTACTGTAACATCTTTCACTTGTATCGAATCACCGATTTTCAGGTTGGAAATATCAATTGTAACATTTTCTGGAATGTTACGCGGTAAGCATTCAATTTCAAGTTTGTGAACTAATTCATTTAATACCCCACCTTCGCGAACTCCTACCGGATTGCCTGTAAATAAAACAGGAACTTCAAGTTGAATTTTTTCTCCTCTAATAATACCGAGTAAATCGAAATGAATTACTTTATCGGTAACAGGGTCAAACTGGGTATCTTTCAGAATGCATTCAAATTCGCTTCCGTCATCAAGTTTAAGATCGATTAAATGGGTTTCGGAAGTGAATACAAACTGATTAATTGAATTTTCCGGTACTTCAATAGCGATCGGGTCGGTGGTTCTCAAATAGAAAACACCAGGAACCGAGCCGGAATTTCTCAGCTTGGTAAGATATGATTTAGAAAACTCTGTTCTTTTTTTTGCTTTTAATACTACTTTTTCCATTATTTCTCCTAATGTACACTAAATTTATCCTTTATCAACATCAAATAGCGAACTAATTGATTCATTTTTGTTAGTTCTTATAATTGCTTCGGCAAAAAGGTCTGAAGCCGTAACAACTGTAATTTTTTCCGATTTTTTATCTTCGGGTAAAGGAATAGAATCGGAAACAAAAAGTTTTTCCAGACAAGAATTGTTGATTCTTTCTATTGCCGGACCGGAAAGTATAGGGTGAGTAACAGCACCAAAAACTCTTTTTGCTCCTTTTGCTTTCAACGCATCAATTGCGCCTACAAATGTTCCTGCAGTATCAACCAAATCATCAACAAGCAGAACATCTTTCCCGTCAACATCACCGATAATATTAACAACCTCAGTAAAATTTTGTTTCGGTCTACGCTTATCAATAACAACTAAGTTAGCGTGCAGCCTCTTAGCGTAAGACCTTGCCATTTTAATTCCACCAACATCTGGGGATACAATAGCAATATTATCGCTCAGTTCGGAAATTATATTCATAAAAACCGAAGAACCGTATAAATGGTCAAATGGAATATCGAAAAAGCCCTGAATCTGGTGAGCGTGCAAATCCATAGTCATTACACGGTCGGCACCCGCTACAGTTATCAAATTGGCTACCAGTTTTGCCGTAATCGATACACGCGGCTGGTCTTTTCTATCCTGCCTCGCATACCCAAAATATGGAATAACCGCTGTAATACTATTCGCGGATGCTCTTTTTGCAGCATCAACCATGATGAGCAATTCCATAAGATTATCTGAAGGAGGGCAGGTTGGCTGAATGATAAAAATATCGGAACCCCTAATGTTCTCACCATATTTTACCCAAATCTCACCATCACTGAATCTTTTCAACTCAAGTTGTCCGAGTTCAATACCAATCTTTTCTACAATTTTTTGTGCTAAAGACCGGTTGGAACTTCCGGAAAAGACTTTAAAATTATATTCCATTTACTGCTTTTAAGATTCTTATCTAAAAATAAGATGCAAATATAAAGAATGACACAGGTTAAATCAATAAAACAGTTAATAAAGTTACCAACTTTTTTTCTTCCTTAACAAGAAGATAATAACCACAACAAGTACGGCACCCGACACAATATAAATCCACAATGGAGTTTCTTTCAATTTGAAAGGTCTGTAAGTAACCGAGATAGTCTTACCCCTTCCAAGTTCGGCAAGTGAATAATTCCATTCCAGTTTCCGTTTGCCGGCAGAATGAGCATTGTGAGTAATAATCTCACCGGGAAAATCATAAATATATTTTACCTGGAAATCAGAGCCGTCAAAACCAAATCCTGTAGCTACAGGCGGAATGAACTGCGAAAAAATCTTCTGCCCGGCTGCCCCATCCTTAAGAGAAAAATTCGCTTCGGAAAATGGTCTTGTGTTATTTAATGAATCGATGTGCGTAAAACTTAATTGTATAGAGGCATGAATTGTACTATCGGTAGTATCAGTATATACGGTTACATTCTCTACATTTGAATATGAAGACGAGAACTGGTTTGTTATAGAATCCCGGTTAAATAACCCCACCTGGTTTAGTACTTCAAGTTTTAAAGTATCGGGTAGACTCATCCAATAGCTTATTCTCATTGTACCGGAACCATCAGGATAAAAACTAACCTCCTGTTCATAATTTAAACACCCGGGAAGTATAAAACATATCCAGGTAAAGATTAATAACGTATAGAATCTTATAAACTTCATTTTTAGCTCTAACTTATATAACTGCTTATTTTGTTTGTAAAATTATGGAAATTTTTCTTGATATTCATTAAGTTTCACACTCAAATTAAAAAATTAAAGGTGAAACGTGCCAACATACGATTATAAATGTAACAGTTGCGGTTACTCTTTCGAATTCTTCCAGTCAATGAAAGATGAACCGCTCAAAAAATGCCCCAAATGTAAAGGCGAACTGAAACGGCTGATAGGGGCTGGTGCCGGACCGATTTTCAAAGGCACCGGGTTTTACCAGACTGATTATAAGAATACATCTAATAATAAAAGCAAAACCGGCAGTTCGACTAGGACAAAAGAGACATCGACAAAAGATAAAACAACCACGAAATGAGCGGTTTAAAGATTATAACTCTAATGGAAGGAGTTTTCTATTTCCATTAGAGTTTAAATTTCTGTTATTTTTAATCCCATGAAACTTTATCCCCTACTTCTACTCCGTAAGAATCACAAAAACCCGCAATAACTTCAACAACATATTTAGCAGGTTTTGAAGAAGGATATGATTTATCCGAGAGGACTTGCGTGTTCTTGTGAATTGTTACAATTTCTTTTTCGGCATTAATAAAAAGCATGTCGAGTGAAATATACGTATTCCGCATCCAGAAGGATTGGAACTGCTCGTAAGGAAAAACGAACAGCATTCCCTGATTCTCGGTCATTGTTTTCCTGAACATCAGTCCTAATGCACGGTCATATTCGGTATCCGCAACTTCGAGATCAATTTGTTTAATTAATTCACCTGTTTGCTTAACAAATTTCAATTCACCCTCTTTTTTAAAACTATACCCCGGAATTGATTCTTCTTCAGTTAAAGAATAATAAATAACCGCAGCAGCTATAATCAGTAACAAAGCAAAGACAAAATAAAGCCTTTGTTTTTTCTTTTTAGAAATGGCATCATGCTTTCCAATTGCTTGCTGGTGTTCCTGTTTTTTTTTCTTCGACATAATTCTATAAATTAGTTGAACATTAAATAGATATTTTATGAGTTCAAATATAATAGAAAGAGAAGCAATAAAGCTAAACTCCTCTCAACTGAAGATGATTGAAAGCGGGTGGGGTAAAGAAGTAGTTGAAAATTCCGTAGTTGAAAAAATTGTTTATCTATCCGATGGCATTAAAGTTAAAGGTTATATTGCCTATCCATTAGAGACCTTAACAAAAAAATTCCCGTGTTTAATTTGGAATAGAGGCGGTATTAAGGATAAAGGTTTTATTGATGAATTTAATGCAAAAGGTATACTCGGACAGATTGCAAGCAGAGGTTATGTTGTCTTCGCTTCAATGTACCGCGGAAGTATAAAGGATGAAGGAGAAGATGAATTCGGTGGAAATGACTTAAGAGATATTGAAAACTTAATCCATCTCGCCGATGAATTTGAATTTACCGATACTTCTTGTTGGGGTATTGAAGGATGGAGCCGGGGTGGATTGATGAGCTATTTGCTTCTAACTAAAGAAAAGTTTTTTAAATGTGCAGTTCTTATCGGAGCCATTTCCGACCTTGAAGAAACTGTTAAAGTAAACAGCTCAATCAACGAAAGCCTGAGAAAAATTTTAAAGCATAAAGATTTCAACGAGGAGATAAAGCAAAGGTCCGTTATTAATTTTACGGAAAGGTTATCAAGTGAAACAAATTACTTAATAATCCATGGTGGTAACGATACTGTTATTCCTCCGCAGCAATCGTTAAGAATTGCGGAAAAGTTATCCGAACTTGGAATAAACTACCGGTTGATTATTCTTGAACAGGGGGATCACTTCTTAAAGAGTCATCGTAAAGAAGTAGATGATATTAAAAGAGAGTGGTATCGAAAATACCTCTCTCCTTATAACAATTCTATCTGATTTTTATATGTAATTCTTTTAACTGTTCTTCGCCAACGGTTGAAGGAGCTTCATCCATTAATGATATACCGCTTGCTGTTTTGGGAAAAGCAATTACTTCACGTATAGAGTTTTCACCGCAGAATAACATTGCAAGTCTATCAAAACCGAATGCAATTCCTCCATGAGGAGGCGCACCATACTGAAATGCTTTCATCAGGAAGCCGAATTTATGTTCTGCTTCTTCTTCCGAAATTCCGAGAGCTTTAAACATTTTACTTTGTAATTCCGCATTGTGGATTCTTATACTTCCACCGGCAATTTCGTTCCCGTTTAATACAAGGTCATAGGCGCGTGCTTTTACAGAAGCGAGGTCTGTTTCCATCAATTGTACATCTTCAATCCGTGGAGAAGTAAACGGATGGTGCATTGCATAAAATCTTTTAGTCTCTTCATCCCACTCGAACAACGGGAAATCAGTAACCCATAATAATTTCGGTTCCGCATCCGTTTTTATTAGCTCTAATCTTTTTGCCATTTCAAGTCTAAGTGAGCCCATTAGTGAGAGAGTTTTCCATTTAGTCCCGGTTAAAATAAAAATCAAATCGCCGGGTTTTGCATTTAAAGTATCAATTAAAGCTTTTTGTTCTTCAGTTGAAAAAAACTTCATTGTCGGTGATTCCAAACCGTCTTCTTTAACGCGGATCCAAATTAATCCGCCGGCTCCGAGTTTTTTAATAAAATCGGTAAGCACATCAAGCTGGTTCCTTGTATAATTGCCGCAGCCGGGAGCAAGCAATCCGGTTACAATTCCGTTATTCTTTATCTGGTCTGAAAAGACTTTAAACTGCGTGTTTGTAAAAATCGGATTTAATGTTTTCATTTCAAGTTCAAAGCGGGTGTCGGGTTTATCGCTTCCGTACCTTGTCATTGCTTCCTCGAAGGACAATTTCGGCAGTGGAAGTTGAAGCTCTTTATTCCATATCTCTTTGAACAGAACCTTCATCAATCCTTCCATCATTTCAAAAACATTTTCCTGGTCTACAAAGGACATCTCAAGGTCTATTTGAGTAAATTCCGGTTGTCGATCGGCACGTAAATCTTCATCTCTAAAACACTTTACAATTTGGAAATAGCGGTCAAAACCGGAGACCATCAGAATCTGTTTATACTGCTGCGGAGATTGCGGCAGAGCATAAAACCTTCCTTTATGAATACGGCTCGGAACAAGAAAGTCTCTTGCTCCTTCCGGGGTGCTTTTCATTAAAACAGGGGTTTCAATTTCTACAAAATTGTTTTCATCAAAATATCTACGTACAAGTTGATACATTTTGTGCCGGAGTAATAAATTTTTCTGGACAGATTTTCTTCTTAAATCAAGGTACCTGTATTTCAATCGTAAATCTTCATTCACATCAATATTATCTGCAATTTGAAAAGGCGGAGTTTTTGACTCGTTAAGGATAACAAGTTTATCAACCATAACGTCAACATAGCCGGTAGGAAGCGAGGAATTCTCGGTTCCTTCTGGGCGTTTTCTAACTGTTCCTTCAACCGAGATAACGTATTCGCTTCGTAAATCTTTTCCCAGTTGATGAGCGTCCGGGTTATAACCGGGTTCAAAGACTACCTGGGTAATGCCGTATCTATCTCTCATTTCTATAAAGATAACGCCGCCGAGGTCTCTTCGTGCATCAACCCAACCGTTGAGTACTACTTTTTCGCCGATATTTTGTTCTCTCAATTCACCGCATGTATGCGTTCTCGTATTGAATTGCATTTTTATTTATTTCTCCGTCTAATTCAAAATTTAAGTTGTAAAGATAACCAAACAGAAAAGGTCTGCAAAATGTAAAATATCCCGCATAAAAAAGAGAAATTAGAAGAACCTTAAAGCAGGAATAGTTGTTTTGACAATATCAATCAGTCTCATTTTTTAATAAGTAGCAGTAACGAACTCAAAACGAGTTTGTCTCAATTATTTGAAAATTTGAGATAAAAGTTAAATTTTCTTAGTTTTGAATCAGAGTTATTAAATCACAAAAAAAATGGAGTAAAAAATATGCTAAATCTAAAACTGGAAAAAGCTCTCAACAAGCAAATTAACGAAGAATTATTCGCTTCGTACCTTTACTTATCAATGTCCGCTTATTTTGAATCAATGAACCTAAGCGGATTTGCCCATTGGATGAAACTACAATCCACCGAGGAATATGAACACGCTATGAAAATTTACGATTATGTATTTCTTAAAGGCGGTAAAGTTGAATTATTCGGAATTGCAGAACCAAAAAAAGAATGGGAATCAGCACTGAATGCAATGGAAGATACTTTAGCTCACGAGCAGAAGGTTACAAAATTGATCAACGACCTGATGGATTTGGCAATTGCTGAAAAAGACCACGCAACTGCAAGCTTCTTAAGATGGTATGTTGATGAGCAGGTTGAAGAAGAAGATAATGCTACTAAAATTCTTGAAACCGTAAAAATGGTAAGCCAAAGCAAAAACGGTTTATACATGCTCGACAGGGAACTAAGTAAGCGGTCTGCAGATTAGTTTTCTCTTTAAATCCCTTCTGAAACGAAGGGATTTTTTTTATTTACTACCCGCTTTTGTATCTTTTCAACAAGAATTAATATTTTTATCATTTTATATAATTAGTAAGGATTACTCTTGCAAATTTTAGTTACTGGCGGAGCCGGTTATATCGGGTCTCACTTTGTCAGGCTTTTACTTAATAAAAATCCTTTCGGCAGAGAATTAAAAATAATAGTTATTGATAATTTGTCCAGGGGACATATTGAAGCCATACCGCACTCAGTAGTATTTGAGAATGTAGATCTTCTTGATGCTGAAAAATTGAACCGGGTAGTTCAAAAACATAGTATAGATGCCGTTGTTCATTTTGCTGCTTTTGCATATGTGGGAGAATCAGTTGAGAATCCGGCTTTATATTATAAGAATAATGTTATCGGTACTTTTAATCTTCTAAATTCTATTGCAGAGAACAAGATTGATAAATTTGTGTTTTCATCAACTTGTTCAATTTATGGTAACCCGGCACAGATTCCGATAGATGAAAAACAACCCTCGAACCCAATCAATCCTTACGCAAAAACGAAACTGATAATTGAGCAAATGCTTGAAGATTTTGAGTATTCATACGGTTTAAAATATGTAGCATTGCGTTATTTTAATGCTGCCGGGGCTTCACCGGATGGTGAAATCGGTGAAAGTCATAACCCGGAACCGCACTTAATTCCGATTGTGCTTCAAACTGCATTAAAAAAACGGGAAGCAGTTTCAATTTTCGGTAACGATTACCCAACTCCCGACGGTACATGTATTAGAGATTATATCCACATAATTGATTTGGGTGATGCTCACATAAAAGCATTAGAATTATTATTTGAAAAAAATAGTTCGCAAATAATAAATCTTGGTACCGGAATTGGTAATTCGGTTGAAGAGATTATTAATCTATCAAAAGAAATTACCGGGAAAGATATTAAAACAATAATTTCAGAAAGACGGCAGGGAGACCCGGCAATTCTTGTGGCAGATAATAAAAAAGCAAAAGAAGTATTAAATTGGACGCCGCAATACACAATAAAAGAGATTATAGAACATGCATGGAACTGGCATAAAAATCAAAAGTTTTAACAAAGGAGAATAAATGAAAGGAATTATTTTAGCAGGCGGTTCGGGCTCAAGAATGTACCCGATTTCAAAAGTGTATAGTAAACAATTGACATTGATTTATGATAAACCGTTAATCTATTACCCCCTTTCTGTTTTAATGTTAGGAGGAATTAAAGATATTCTAATTATTTCCAACGAAGAGACAATCCCGCATTATCAAAAGTTATTTGATGATGGTTCAACACTCGGTTTGAATTTTTCTTATAAAATTCAGGAGGCACCGAGAGGTATAGCCGAGTCATTTATTCTTGGTGAAGAGTTTGTTGGAAATGACCCGGTTACTTTAATACTCGGCGATAATATTTTTTACGGCAACCTTTCTTTCTTTTACAATGCAATTGAGAATAATAAAGTAGGAGCTACTGTTTTCGGATATAAAGTAACTGACCCGGAGAGATACGGAGTAGTTGAATTTAACGAGAATATGACAGCAATTTCAATCGAAGAAAAACCGAAAAACCCGAAATCAAAATTTGCTATTCCTGGTTTATATATTTATGATAATTCGGTTGTTGAAATTTCAAAAAATCTAAAACCCTCGGCACGCGGCGAACTTGAAATTACAGATGTTAATTTGGAATATCTTAAAAATGGTCAGCTTAAAGTTGAACAAATAGGGCGCGGTATTGCATGGCTTGATACCGGGACGCATGAAGCTCTTTTAAAGGCTTCAAACTTTTTCGGTACTATTGAAGAGAGACAGGGATTGAAAGTAGCTTGCATTGAGGAAATAGCATTCTATAAAAAATTCATTGACCTTGCACAATTTAAAACTGTAATTGATTCAATGCCTAAATGCAATTACAGAACTTATCTTGAAAACTTATTGGGCTGAAAACAGCAATGAAAATAATCGAATCTCAATTAAACGGTGTATTAGTTTTCGAACCTAAAATGTTTGATGATCCGCGGGGATTTTTTTTTGAATCTTTCCGTTCCGAATTTTTAATAGACAACGGGATTAACTATCCTTTTGTCCAGGATAATATTTCCAAATCATGCAAGAATACTGTAAGAGGACTTCATTACCAGGTTGGTGATTTTGCCCAGGGTAAGTTATGCCAGGTTATTTTAGGTGAAGTTTTAGACGTAACTGTGGACATCCGTTTCGGTTCACCCACATTCGGTAAGCATTTCTCCATACTACTTTCAGATGAAAACCATCACCAATTATGGATTCCGGCGGGATTTGCGCACGGATTTTCTGTTCTTTCGGAAACAGCAATATTTCATTATAAATGCACAAGTTACTATAGTAAAAAGGATGAACGGGCAATTATTTACAACGATAAAACACTAAATATAAACTGGAGGGTGGAAAATCCTATTGTTTCCGAAAAGGATCTCAAATCACAAAGATTTGAAGAAATCGAAAAAGATTTCCTTTTTTGATTGACCATTTCCTTTTCTTTGTTTAAGTTTTGATAGGTTCTTATTAAAATGTTTTCCGTTCTATTTCGGGTGTAATTGTTTCGGTTTTATTCAAATTATTGTTATGAGGTAAGCTATGAGTCTGAAAAGTTCTTCAATATTTTTTACCGATAAAGAAACTATCGAAAGTTATTCTTTATCCAACCAGTTCGCCGAACATCTCGAGTTCATTCTTGTTAAAGACAAGATTACTGCTACTCCCGATGATGTTTATTATTCACTTTCAATGTCAATCCGTGACCGTCTTGTCCGTAAATGGCTTCGTACTCAACAAATTTACAAAGAAAAGGATGTTAAAAGAGTTTATTACCTTTCCCTTGAATTCTTAATCGGAAGATTACTCGGTAATGCCCTAATCAATATGGATTTCTACAGCGAATGCTACAATATCCTTGAAGAAGACGGCTACAGTCTTGAAGAAATCCGCGACCTTGAACATGACATGGGGCTTGGTAACGGCGGTCTTGGTAGACTTGCAGCATGTTACATCGATTCAATGGCATCATTGGAGCTGCCTGCATTCGGTTACGGTATCCGTTACGAATACGGAATTTTTTCACAGGATGTTCAAAGCGGCTGGCAAATTGAGCAGCCGGATAACTGGTTAAGTTTCGGCAATCCATGGGAAATTTTTAGGCGTGAACTTACATTCAGAGTGAAATTCGGTGGACGCATCGAAATTAAAGAAGTAGCTCCTGGCAAATTGAAATTCAACTGGATAGAAACAGAAGATATTCTTGCTGTAGGGTACGATGTTCCTATACCCGGATATAGAACAAATACAGTAAACAATTTACGTTTGTGGCAGGCAAAGGCAACGCAGGATTTCAGTTTCAGGGATTTCAACCAGGGCAATTATCTTGCTGCTGTTGAGAATAAAAATCTTTCGGAAAATATTTCTAAAGTACTTTACCCGAATGATACAATTACCGATGGTAAGTATTTACGCCTTAAACAGCAATACTTTTTCGTATCGGCTACGCTTCAGGATATTATTAGAAAATACCAGATTAATCACAAAAAGTTCGACATGTTTGCAGAAAAGAACGCAATTCAATTAAACGATACGCATCCTGTTATTGCAATACCCGAATTAATGAGAATTCTTATGGATGAAGAAGGAATCGGATGGGATGAAGCCTGGGATATTACAACTAAAACATTTGCATACACCAACCACACAGTGGTTCCCGAAGCATTGGAAGAGTGGTCGGTTTCGATACTCGAGGTGCTTTTACCGCGTCACTTGCAGATAATTTATGAAATAAACCAGAGATTTCTTGACTCGGTAAGGATGAATTATACGAATGATGAATCAATCATTTCCAGTCTGTCAATCATTCGTGAAGGTGTTGATAAAAAAATTAAAATGGCTAATCTTGCAATAGTATCGTGCCATAAAGTAAATGGTGTTGCCGCTCTCCACACTAAAATATTAAAAGAGATTATATTCCCTCATTTTAACAAACTATACCCGGGGAAATTTATTAACATAACAAACGGAATTACACCCCGCCGCTGGCTAAAAACTGCTAGCCCGATGTTAAGTGTTCTTATTACCGACCGGGTTGGCGATAAATGGGTTAAAAATCTTGATGAATTAAGAAAACTTGAGAAATATATTTCAGATGACGAATTCCTCGATAATCTGCGAGGTATTAAATGGCTCAACAAAAAAATACTAAAGGAGTATATCGAGAAAGAACACGACGTAGAGATCAACCCGGAATCTATTTTCGATTCTCAAGTTAAAAGATTCCATGAATACAAACGACAGCTATTAAATGTTTTTCATGTTATAACTATGTATAACCGGATCAAAGATGAACCAACAAAGGATTTTGTTCCGAGAACTGTAATCTTTGCCGGTAAAGCAGCTCCTGCATATTATATGGCTAAACTCGTAATTAAATTGATTAATAACGTTGCAAACGTAATTAATTACGATAAAACAGTAGGCGATAGGTTAAAAGTTGTTTTCCTAAAAGATTATTCCGTTACTCTTGCAGAGAAAATAATTCCGGCTTCTGAACTATCGGAACAAATATCTACTGCGGGATTCGAAGCTTCCGGAACCGGTAATATGAAATTTGCTTTGAACGGAGCTTTAACAATCGGAACAATGGACGGCGCTAATATCGAAATGAGGGAAGAGCTCGGAGATGATAATATTTTTATATTCGGGTTGCTTGCCGATGAAGTAGTTAAATTAAAACAGAGTAATTATAATCCCCGCGAATTATATGAGAAGAACTGGGAACTAAAACGGGTAATCGATATGATTTCCAACAACTATTTCTCCAGGTTTGAACCCGGAATATTTGCACCTATTGTTGAAGGACTACTTAATGTAGACTATTATTGCCTGCTTGCTGATTACGAATCATATATAAAAACACAGGAAGCCGTGAACGAGTTATATCGTAACAAAAAAGAATGGACAAAGAAATCATTGCTGAACATTGCAAGAATGGGGAAATTCTCAAGCGACCGGTCAATAATGGAATATGCTAAACATATCTGGAATGTGAAACCGGTAAAAATTGAAATAGAATAAAAAATTACTAAAATATAATAGGAGATAAATATGAATATTGCCGTAGTAGGAACCGGCTACGTCGGGTTGGCATCCGGTACATGCTTCGCCGAAATGGGTAATAATGTTGTTTGCGTTGATAATGACCCGGTAAAATTATCAAAACTACAAAATGCTGAAATGACAATTTATGAACCGGGACTTGATCTGATTTTCTATCGGAATATCGCAAAAAAAAGACTTGAGTTTACAAACGACTTAAAGTATGCAGTATTAAAATCGGATGTTTTATTCTTCTGCCTTCCCACTCCTCAAGGCGGAGATGGTGCTGCTGATCTTCAATATGTAATGAAAGCGGCAGAAGAGGTTGCTGTAATTCTTAAAGAAAATAACGATAAAGATTATAAGACGATTGTAAACAAAAGCACTGTCCCGGTAGGAACAGGAACCAAAGTTGAGTCTATACTTGCATCGCATGGCTTAAAAAACTTCGATGTAGTTTCCAATCCCGAATTCCTGCGGGAAGGTTTCGCTGTAGAAGATTTTATGAAACCGGATAGAATTGTTATTGGTACTGAAAGTCCAAAAGCTACCGAGAAAATGAAAATGCTTTACGAACCGTTTGTAAGGCAGGGTAACCCGATTCTTATTATGGATAGAGCCAGCGCTGAAGTAACAAAGTATGCTGCCAATTCATATCTCGCAATGAGAATTACATTTATGAACGAACTGGCAAACTTCTGTGAAAAAGCCGGTGCAAACGTTGATTTTGTAAGAAGAGGAATGGGAACCGATACAAGAATCGGGAAAAGATTTTTATTCCCCGGTATTGGCTATGGCGGGTCATGCTTCCCAAAAGACGTTAACGCACTTATTAAAACAGCAAAAGATTTCGATAACGAACTGCAAGTACTGACAACCGTTGATAAAGTGAATAAAGATCAAAAAGTTGTGCTGGTTAAAAAAATCGAGAATCATTTTAAAGGGAAAGTAAAAGGAAAGCACTTTGCCGTTTGGGGATTAGCTTTCAAGCCGAATACCGATGATATGCGGGATGCACCTTCTATTATTATTATCAACAAACTAATTGAACTTGGTGCAACCATAACCGCATATGATCCTGCAGCACACGATACTGCTTCTTTTCATTTCGGAAATAAAATCAATTACGCTGAAGATGAGTATTCGGCATTAAATGATGCAGATGCTCTTTTAGTACTAACCGAATGGAATGAATTCAGAAATCCCGACTTCGATTTAGTAAACCAAAAACTTAAACAACCGGTCATATTCGACGGAAGAAATGTTTTTGATCTTAATAAAATGAAGGATTTGAATTTCACATACTACAGTATTGGTAGAACACCAATTATAAAATAATCAATCAAAAAGCCTCAATTACCCCTAATTGAGGCTTTTTTGCCAAAAATACCATTTTAACGGTTTTCGCCCCTCATTTTTTGTAAAAATCCCGATTTTTTTGGTTTATAATCGTTGCTTTTTGACGGTAAAAACCATAGATTCACAATCTTAATTTTGCTATGCTTAGAGAAAATTTAAATAAAATAAACGAAACTATATTAGAAGTGTGTAATCGCTCCGGGAGGAGTGCTTCGGAGATTACTCTGATTGCGGTTTCAAAAAACCATAAAGTAAATGAAATAGCTTCAGCTTACGAATTAGGTGTTCACAACTTTGGTGAAAACAGGGCGCAGGAATTAAAAGAAAAAGCGAGCTTATTGAAACTTGATTTTACATGGCACTTTATAGGACATCTTCAAACAAATAAAGTCAAGTATGTTATGCAATCTGCCGGATTTATTCACTCAATAGACTCAGTTAAGTTAGCTGCTGAAGTAAATAAACACGCAGCTAATCTTTCTAAAAGAATCAACATACTGCTTGAAATAAAAACCTCTTCAGAAGCTACTAAATACGGGCTTGAAGATGAAAATGAAATTATCAAAGTTGCAGAGTATTGTAAAGAATCGGGAAATTTAAACCTGGTGGGACTAATGACTATTGCACCTTTTACAGATGATGAGAAAAAAGTAAGATATAGTTTTGTTCAATTAAGAAAGTTGAGAGACTCTCTCAATTATAGAGGTTTCGGGTTAAACGAGCTTTCGATGGGAATGACAAACGATTATAAAATTGCAATCGAAGAAGGAGCCACTATGCTTCGTATCGGTTCCGCAATTTTTGGTGAAAGAATATATTAAAATTTTAAGGTTACAATGAGAATATCACCTCTTAGCATTAAAAGACAAGAATTTAACAAATCCTTCCGGGGATTTGATAAAGATGAGGTTGAAGATTTTCTTGAACGGCTTTCTAACGATGTTGAAGAAATCCAGAATGAAAACGATTCACTCAAAAAGCAAATCGAAGAAGCTAACGGACAGCTTACTGAATTCAAACGGATAGAAAAGAATCTTCAGGAAACTTTACTGAAAGCTCAGGAAAATTCGGCTAAATCTTTCGAGTCGGCAAAAAAACAAGCTAATCTTCTTATTAAAGAAGCGGAAATAAAAGCAGAGCAAATCATTGAAAAGTCGCGTGAAGAAGCCGACGATGTTAGGAGTTCAATAATCAAACTCCGTGAAGAAAGAGATTTAATAATCGCAAGACTAAAAGCGATAATAGATACACAGGCAAGGCTTCTTGAAATGAAAGTTGAAAAAGCATCGGAAGATGTAGTGCACGAAATTAAAACGGAAGCTGTTAATAAAGTTCAAATAGATATAGACCAAATCATCGATAAACTTATATGAAAAAACTATCGGAAAAAATTAACGAAACTCTTGAAGTTGTAAGAAAGCATACGACCAAAGAATACCCTGTTGGAATTATTCTCGGTACCGGGCTTGGCGGATTAATAAAAGAAGTTGAAATTGAAACTTCAATTGATTATTCGGAGTTACCTCACTTTCCGCTGTCAACGGTTGAATCCCATAACGGAAAACTGATCTTCGGAAAAATTAACGGGAAAAATGTTGTTGCAATGCAGGGAAGGTTTCATTACTACGAAGGCTATTCCATGCAGCAAATTACTTACCCGGTTAGATTGATGAAAATGCTCGGAGTTAAATATCTATTAGTATCAAATGCATGCGGCGGTATGAATCCTATTTATAGGAGAGGTGATATAATGATAATGTCGGATCATATTAATCTTCTTGGTGATAACCCGCTTATCGGTAAAAACGAAGAAGAATTCGGTCCCCGCTTCCCCGACATGAGCGAACCTTATGACCATAAACTAATCTCGATTGCCGAACAAGTTGCACTTGAAAACAAGATTAAAGTGCAAAAGGGAGTATATGTTGCCGTTCCAGGTCCCAACCTTGAAACAAAAGCCGAATACAGGTTCTTACGTGCTATTGGGGCGGACGTTGTAGGAATGTCTACAATCCCCGAAGATATCGTTGCAGTTCATCAAGGAATGAAGGTTCTCGGGTTTAGCATAATTACAGATGAGTGTTTCCCCGATTCTTTGAAGCCTGCGGTTCTTGAAGAGATAATTGCAGCAGCCGAGGAAGCCGAACCTAAAATGACATTGATTATGAAAGAAGTTATCAAAAGGATATAATGAATACAAAAAAAATTTCTGCGTATCTAACACCGGTTCTGCTGGCATTTTTAATTTTCTCGTCGAATTTTTTGAGTGCCGATCTTTTTAATTTCGGCGATAACAATTTTGCAGTTTGGTTTGTTCTCTCCCTGTTTTGTTTCGCCTGCGGATGGTTAATTGAAAAATATTTCGGCTGGCAATTCGGCGGCAAACTTGTGTTTGCAGTTACTATTGCCACTTCATTTTTTTCTTTAATATTTATCATTTTCTTCAAAGAGTATTTCTCTGCCGATAACCCGGTTGCCGAAAATCTAATTCTGTTTAGCTTAAGAAATGTAATGCTGGGTGCAATGGGATTTTTCGGAATGTCTGTTGCCGAAGTTTTTATTATTCAAAAAGCAAAAGTGATAGCCGAAGAAAAACTAAAATTACTTGAAGAGCACAGGATTGATGCTAAAAAGGAAGCTGAAACTTTATTAAGAGAGGCTCAGGTCAAAGCTAAAAGCATTATCCAGGATGCTGAACTGAATTCCAAAAACATCATCTTGAAAAAAGAGAGAATTGAAAAAGAATTGCGGGAATTCATTCAAATTGAAAAAGAGTTACTGAAAAAATATGAAGAGTAACTTACAGTTGCTCTTCCTTTATTATTAAACATATTATTAGTAAAAAGATATAGGAACATGTTCAAACAAAACTTAGAAAAAATTAATTACCCTGAAATTGAAGAAAAAGTATTACAGTTCTGGAAGGAAAACAAAGTATTTGAAAAAAGCGTAACTTCAAGAAGTAACGATAAATCTTTTACTTTCTATGAAGGACCTCCGACTGCAAACGGCAAGCCCGGTATTCACCATGTTATGGCAAGAACACTGAAAGACCTTGTTTGCAGGTACAAAACACTAAAAGGATTTCAGGTTCATCGTAAAGCCGGGTGGGATACTCACGGACTTCCTGTAGAAATTGAAGTTGAGAAACAACTCGGGATCAGCAACAAGAGTGAAATCCCGAAACTTGGAGTAGATAAATACAACACAGCTTGTAAGGAATCAGTTTTCAAATACCTTGACCTTTGGGAAAAAATGACGGTTCGAATGGGTTATTGGATAGACTTACATTCAGCTTACATTACTTTTAAAAATGACTATATCGAATCTGTATGGTGGTCGCTTTCCGAACTTTATAAGAAAGGATTACTTTATAAAGGGTTTAAAATTGTTCCACAGTGTCCGCATTGCGAAACACCACTATCATCCCATGAATTATCGCTCGGCTACCAGGATGTTCAGGACCCGAATGTTTATATCAAATTCAAACTTAAAAATGAAGATGCTTCGATTCTTGTTTGGACGACAACTCCCTGGACTTTAATTTCGAACGTTGCCCTTGCTGTCGGTTCTGAAATCGATTATGTAAAAATTAAAACAGAAAAAGACGGAATTCTTTACCTTGCAGAAGCGAGACTTTCGGTTATAAAAGAAGAATATGAAGTCCTGGATAAACTAAAAGGCTCTGCTTTATTAAACAAAGAATATGAACCTTTGTATTCGTATGTACCGGTCGATAAAAAAGCATGGTATATAATACCGGGCGATTTCGTAAGCACGGAAGATGGTACCGGGGTAGTCCATATAGCACCTGCATTTGGAGCAGACGATTACGAAGTATCAAAGAAATTCGATCTCCCTTTCGTTCAACCTGTAACTATCAACGGTAGATTCACAGATGAAGTAACGGAATTTGCCGGGAGATTGATTAAGACAATTAAATTCAAAACACACCAGGAAAAAGGTGCTGACCCTGACATTTTAAGAAATCTTAAAGAAAGAGGTTTGATATATAGGGCTTCAAACGATTACCTTCACTCTTACCCGCATTGCTGGAGATGCGATAATCCTTTGATTTATTATGCCCGCGATAGCTGGTATATCCGTACAACCGAACACGCAAAAAAAATGATTGAATTGAATAAAACGATCAACTGGTGTCCGCCGGAAGTAGGTGCAGGCAGATTCGGAAACTGGCTTGAAGATAATAAAGACTGGTCTCTTTCAAGAGATAGATATTGGGGAACTCCTCTGCCGGTATGGATTGCCGAAGACGGAGAAATGATTTGCATCGGCTCTATTGAAGAATTAAAAGAAGGTTATATCGAAAAGGACGGGGTGAGAACTCCGATTAAAGATTTAAACCCATCGGAAATTGATTTACATAAACCTTTCGTTGATCATGTATTTTTTGAACGTAACGGGAAAATATTTTCAAGAACACCTGAACTAATCGACGTTTGGTACGATTCCGGTGCAATGCCTTTTGCACAGTACCATTATCCTTTCGAGAACAAAGAGTGGTTCGAATCGAATTTCCCATCCGATTTTATTTCGGAAGGGATTGATCAAACACGCGGCTGGTTCTATACACTTCATGCAATTGCAACAATGCTGTTTGGAAATGTATCGTATAAAAACTGCCTCGTGAATGACCTTATACTTGATAAAAAAGGACAGAAGATGTCGAAGTCCAAAGGGAATAGCGTTGACCCATTTATGCTGTTCGACAAATATGGAGCAGACGCAACCCGATGGTATTTGATTGTAAACAGCCCGCCATGGCGCCCAACTCTGTTTGATGAAGATGATCTTATTGACACTCAAAGGAAGTTTTTCGGAACACTTGTAAATACTTATTCGTTTTTTGCATTATACGCAAACGTTGATAATTTTACCCACGAAGAAGAATTGGTTCCTTACGAATCCCGACCGGAAATTGACAGATGGATAATCTCCAAATTGAATTCGGTTATTTCAGAATACGAGAACTACATAGATGCATACGACGTTACAAAAGCTGCAC
>ERZ795056.2522-NODE-2522-length-20297-cov-20.583885_pt1 | contig 20297 bp, 17 predicted proteins | sample MGYA00375140_ERZ795056 | MGnify/ENA primary metagenome ERZ795056 (study PRJEB30185, sample SAMN05720227) | activated sludge metagenome | isolation source: Anaerobic digester | place: USA | collected 2015-03-09 ... | reverse complement strand
GCTCGGGAACGAATCACCGCCGCCATGAACTGCTCACCAACGACGGTACCCTTTTCGTTGATATCGAGCCGCGCCACCATCGCCATGCGCTCAACGTCTGGATTTAAGGAGCAGATTCCCGATGACAAAGCATGAGGCAGCATCGGAATGGCGCGATCGGGCAAGTACACCGAACAGCCGCGCTGCTCCGCCTCTTTGTCCAGCGCCGAGCCTGCCCGCACATAGTGCGAGACATCGGCGACGGCCACCCACAGCCGCGTAACCCCGGTACGCTGCGACTCCGCCGATTCGTCCTCGATGCAGACCGCGTCATCAAAGTCGCGAGCGGTCTCGGGATCGATGGTCAAAAACGGCAAGCCACGCAGGTCGGCGCGATTGGCCAAGTCTTCGGAACGAACGGCCTGAGGTGCCTGCTCTGCCTCAGCAACCACAGCAGCGGGAAACTCCGTGGTGATGTCTTCGCACTCCAGGATCTTTTGGACCTCGGTCCGGGGATCATCAGGCGGACCCAGCACGCGCAGCACCCGGGCCTGTAAGACCTCATCCGCACCACTTGGGTACGAGACGATCTCAGCGACGACGGCCAGACCTTGCTGCGCGGGCTCAAGCAGCTTTTGCGGATCGTCCAGCAAGAGCACCGGCCCTTGCACTCGCGGATCATCAGGGTCAAGCACCACCGCGCGACCGTTTACTCGCAGAGTTCCGGTCACTTTGGCGCGACCACGCTCTAGCACTTGAACGACGCGACCTTCAGGACCGCGGTAGCCCAGCCAGACATGCAGCGCCACGCGATCCCGATCCATGGCGCCACCGCGATAACGGGCTGCGACAAAGACCGTCTCTTCGCCGTCGTCACGCTCGACGAAGCCAAAGCCTGCAGGATTTACCACGATACGACCGCACACCGTCCCCGCTGGCAGCGCCGACACCACCGGCACAGGCGTCTGGTTAGAAGCCGAAACGCTCGCTTTCACCAGTACTTGTGCAGCCAAAGGTGCGTCTGTAGCCACAACGCCAGTGGCCGCAGCCGCCAAAGTTGCTGCTGTCACGAAGAAATACCGCTTGGCTGGACCGCGATCGATCACACCGTCATCCAATAGCTCATTGAGAAGTCGGCGCACGCGATGCCGCGTCTTCGCTGTTGCGCGCAGCTGCGTCACGATCTCTGTCGCTTTAAGCCCGCGTGGATCTGCAGCACCGCGCACCACATCGATGACGGCTTGGCGATCTATGACCGCCCCAGGTCCAGCATCTAACGATGCAGCCGACGCTGACTCCGCAACCGCCTCGTCGTCCCCCGAGTCTGACTCCTGCAAGTCCGCAAGCGCTTCATCAACCACGCCGCCAGTCGCAACTTCTGCAGTCACATCCACTACTTCTTCGAGCTCGGGAGGATTTTTTTCAGAGGACACGGATCACACGCGCACTTTCTGCGTTGGAACAGACATGAACAAAGAGCTTCGCTGGGACCGGTTCGGGGCAGGCGATCGAAGCGCTTTGTCAAACGCAGCGCCGCAACGAGCCAGCCAAACCGAGGCTACAAGCGGCGAAATGGTAACGGATCTGCGTACTGCCGCAAGCGACCAGGCAAGAAAACGCAGAGATTTGCAAGGTTCACTTGCCGGGAATGATTCTCAGCTTAGATTTGTTCTTATCTTCACCAGCAGGCAAGAAGCAGGGGCAGTAGGCCGCTGGTCAAGCAGTACGCAGAAACGAAAGCGTGACCTTTGCGCGGTCGCAGGTGAATTCCAGCAGCTGAATTGACTCAGCGGCACCAGTGAACGGCATCGAGAAGATCAGACGCGGTGTGAAGAAGTAGCCCGCGTCACTCGTACAAACTGCAACGCCTTCTGCAACCAGCGGTGCCTCCGGATGTTTGGGAACGTGAGCACTGTGAGCGCCAGCTTGATGAAGGGAATTAGGACTCCCTCCTGGTGCTAAGTAAGAGCCTGAAGCGGACTCCCTTGGTTGCACGAACCTGACTTTGGGTTGCTTTGTCTTTATCACCCTGCACGCTTGACCGCGTGCGACTGACCGGCGGATGCGTCGCAGGTGCGACAACATCGGCTCTGTGTCAGTGCTGCTGGGCGCAGTCTGCCCGTGGGAAAACACCATGGATCGTTACAACGACTCGCTGGCTCGTATCGAACTCGAAGATCTAGAGAACCATGAGCAGGAGGCAGCCGATCAAGGTGAGGATGGGAATCAGAACTCCGCCTACGACCCGGTGCGGGTGTACCTCAAGAAGTTGGGAGCGGTACCACTTCTGAATCGGGAAGGCGAAGTCGCACTTGGGAAGCGCATGGCAGAGGGCAAGCGGCGCGTGCTGCATGCCGTTCTGTCGTGGACTCCGGCGGTGCTCAGCATCTTGAGCTTGTCGGAAAAGCTGCAGAGCGGAAAGCTCAAGGTGCGGGATGTTGTCTCGGATATTGGCGTCGAAGATGACGAGGATGAAGAGATCGACGAGTCAGTCTACGTGCAAAGAATTGTGCAGGCGCTGACGCAAGTGAAGGAGGCGCACGCAGAGCTGCTGAAGCTACAAAAGCAGCTAAAAGTACGTCGCTCCATGAAAGAGCCACAGCGCGCGGCCCTGCTTGCTGATGTGCAAAGCCAGCGCGCAAAGCTTGTTGATCTACTGATGGCGATGCGCCTTCATCCCAAGCAGATCGACATCGTGGCCGAGCAAGTCAAGCAGCTGTCCGCCGATGCCGCAGCGGCGACTCAGGAAATCGCAAGCGTTGAGCAGCGCGCCGGTATGCCGCTTGATGACGTCCTAAAGACCCTGACCGAGCTGGAGAAGTCGGATGTCCAGCGCCGCTCGGTGCTGCGTAAGTTGGGTATGAAGGAAGAGGAGCTGCGAGCGATGGCAGCGTCGGGGGCGCAGGCCCATTCGCGACTGCTGAAGCTGCAAAAGGAAGCGCAGCAGGAGATTCCAGCCTTACTGCAGCTTGGGCGCGAGATCGATGCAGGAGAGCGCGCTGCGGACAAGGCTCGCCGCGAACTCTTGGAAGCCAACCTGCGACTGGTGGTGTCGATTGCCAAAAAGTACACCAACCACGGCATGCAGTTTCTGGATCTGATCCAGGAAGGCAACCTGGGACTGATGCGCGCCGTCGATAAGTTTGAGTATCAGCGCGGCTACAAGTTCTCAACGTACGCTACGTGGTGGATTCGACAGGCGATTACGCGCGGCATCTTTGATCAGTCGCGCACCATTCGCATTCCGGTGCATGTGTTTGAGACCGCGCGCAAGCTGTTCCGCATCTCTAATGACATGTCTCGGCAAATGGGCCGCGACCCCACACCAGAGGAGCTGGCAGAGCAGAGCGGAGTCCCAGTGGTAAAGGTCCGCCATGTTCTGAAAGTAGCAGCCAAAGAGCCGCTCTCACTTGAGAGTCCAAGTGCGGTGCGCGACGGTCAGAGCCTTGGGGATGTGCTTGAGGACCACACGATTCAGTCGCCTGCCGATTCCCTAAGCGAGCACTCGCTGGTGAATCAGACGCGCGCAGTGCTGAAGTCGCTAAGTCAGCGCGAGCGCAAGATCCTACGCATGCGCTACGGAATCGAACAAGAGCACGACCGCACGCTAGAGGAAATCGGCCAGACGTTTGGTCTGTCGCGCGAGCGGATTCGTCAGCTTGAAGTCCAAGCGCTGCGCAAGCTCCGCATCTCGGCAGCGACCAAGCATCTAAAGGCCTTCATCGATCCGTAGCTATCTTCCCAACCGACAGAAAAAGGAGTCTTCCAGGGACTCCCTTTTCTGCCGGTGCTGGATTCCTAACTGATTCCGAGCGGATTCCTAATCAGTCCCAATTCAATTCCCTATCGATTCCCAATCTACAAACAGTAGCAGCGCCGCAGCTGACAATCACAGCGTCGGAACGTAAGGCATCTCTAGCGCTTCGTGGGCGGTTCCATACAGGCCCATAGATCGCGCGACACGCAGCAGCTCCTGCACCGACTGCAGGCTCTGGATCTGAAGCTGCATGTCTTGCTCGGCGCGCTCGCTGTTGTCGGCATCTTTGCCTTTTAACTTCTCGGCAATTCTCTGCGATAGCGACTTTTTACGCGGAAACGTGCGCAGCTCCACATCTTCGCTGCCAGGAATTCCTGCTGCATCTTTACTCAAGCGCAGAGCGGTGTGCAGACCTCCCAGCTCGTCGACCAGTCCGATGCGCTTGGCGTCTTCTCCGGTCCAGATCCTGCCCTTGGCAATCTCCAGCACTTGCTCCTTTGTCAGCCTGCGACCTTGCGCGACCTTGCTCGTAAAGTCCGCGTAGACCCGATCCAGCCACGCTTGAAAGCGCGCCCACTCCGCATCGGAATAGCCACGTGTCGGTGAGAAAAAGCCTGCATTTTGGCCCAGATGAACCTCATCGATGCTGATACCAAGCTTGCTCAAAAGCTCGGTCGGAACCAGCTTCCCGCCCAGCACTCCTATCGAGCCTGTTACCGTCGCTGGCTCGGCCACAATTTTGTCGGCGGCCATGGCGACAAAGTAGCCACCCGAGCCCGCCACATTCCCCATCGAGACAATCACTGGCTTGTGTGCCGCTTTGGCCCGCACCACCTCGCGCCAGATGGTGTCGGACGCGACATAGGAGCCGCCAGGGCTATCAACCCGAAACAAGATTGCGCGCACATCCTTGTCCGCAATCGCCGCACGAAATGCCGCCGCCACCGTGTCCGAGCCCATCGAGACATCGCCCGACAGGGGATCGCTCTGGCTGCTACCGCGGACCACACTACCGACGCCGAAGATCAGCGCAATCGCTTTGCCTTTTTGATGGAGCCGCTCAGCCCGCTCAAGGTAGCGCTCCAAATACAAGAGCTCTGCCCCTGCCCCTGCCCGCTGCTTGGCCGCCTCATAAAAAGCGTCGCGATAGTCAACCCTATCGACCAAGTGTTCGTTCACGGCTTCCTCGCCTAAAAACGGCCCACGATCGACCAGCGCCCTGACCTGCTCAGCCGAGAGCTTTCGACCCTCGGCGATGCCAGCCACCATCTGCCCAAAAACGCCTTCTGCAATCTTGCCCAGCGACTCTTTGTGCGCGGGAGTGAACTTGGTCTCGGTAAACATGTTCATCGCGTTTTTGTATTCCTTGCGATGATCCATGCGCGGCTGCACCCCCAGCTTGTCCAGCGCGCCACGCACAAACGGCGCCTCCATCATCAGCCCAACCAGTCCCACATCCCCCGAGGGCTGCAGCCAGATTTGCTCAAATGCCGTCGCCAAATAGTACGCACCTGCGCCCTGACCAAACTCGCCAAAGGTCTCAGCGAACGCCAGCGCAAACTTGCCGCTCTTGCGAAAGCGGGTGACGGCATCGCGAAGCTCTTGTAGCTGCGCCATCCCGACCTTGGCTGCACCTAAGTGCGCCACCATTCCCACCACGCGCGGGTCGCTCTCGGCCCGCTCCAGCGCCATGGTCAGCGAGTGGAGGTCGACCTTCTCGTTGCCGCGCAGCTTCGCCAGCGGATCATCGGGCGCATACTCCTGCAGCGCCGTCTCTAGATTGACTTCCAACACCGTCTTTGCCGGCACTGGTTTTTTCTGTTTGGCGCGATAAATCGCCCCCGCGCCAGCCAGCAGCGCCATCACCACAACCAGTCCACCGATCCAGGCCAGCAGCCGACCTATTGCTCGAAACATCGCTCTTCTCCTTCATGCCAAGCCTTGTCGCAGGCGGAGCAGCTAGACCACATCGTCTCGCCCCGTCCCCGACAGAGGACGGTAACGCAACCAGGCACCAGCGCGAATTATTCCGGCGCGACGACGGACCGAACCGTAAGTGAACAGCCAGCGAAAATGCAGACGATGCAGTCAGAGATAGGTAAGCAGGAAGGGAACCAGCGACGCTTCCGAGCGGAGCTTTAGGTGCTTTGCATGCGGCTGCCGATAATGGCCAAGATGATCAGCAGCAGCAGCACGCCGCCACCGACGATAAGTAGCCAGTACCACCACGGCCAACCGGCAGGCTCTGCGGGCTCAAACACAGGTAGCTGCAGCGACAGCGTCTCGGACGCGATGTCTTCCTTGCCTTGACGGTAGTTGACCTGAAACACGTGCGGCTGGTTGTCGCCTGACTGCGTAAGCCCAAAAGTGATCACGTAGGAGCCTTGAATCTCCTCAATAATTTCGCTGAAGCGGTCCACGATCTCGCGCGTGTTTTTCACCCCGCGCGAGGTGCCACTGCCAAGCTTTGAGATATCGATGAGCGACCGCAGCCGACCCGGCTCAAACGGTCCGTAGCCGATGGTATCGACGACCACACCGGCATCATGCGCGCGCTTGCCAACGCTCTCGTAAGCGTCCTTGCTCTGCATTGCGTCGATTCCGTCTGAGAACAAGATCAGCAGCTTGCGTCGGTCTTTCTGCTCGCGCACCAGGTCAATCGCCAAGCGCGCAGCCTCGACCATCTTGACTTCGCTGGCATCGGGATCAATCGCCAGCTTGTCGAGCTCCCGCGCGACTTCGTTCGGGCGGCCCAGTTGCTCTAGCTTCTTTGGCTCGGTGGCATACGACACCAGCGCCAGGCGGCTGTCGGGATTTTTCGCCAGCGACTTGGCCAGCTTCTCGATACCGCGCTTTACATCCTTTAGCGCCGACTCCATCACTGCCGAGACCTGCACCACGACGATGACGTCGATGGGCTCTTTGGACTCAACAAACGGCGTCGCTTTGACCACCAGCTCCTTCTGCTCGACAGAGTCCATGAGCAGTTTAAAGCCGCTCTTGGTCTTGATCGGTCGGTTGTCCTCGCCCAGCACCGTCACGTAGGTCTTAAGCTCCGGCAGCTTTTCAAGACTGGCGCTCTCCAAGTGCACCTTGGTCTCATCGGCCAGCGCCGAGCGTGCAGTGCCAAGTAGCAGCAGCATTCCCAGCAGCGCCAGGGCCAAAGCCAGCCTCCCGGTTGGGGCGCATCCCCGAAGCACACGATGCAACGCAGACATCATCGGCACAGACCTCACCAAGCCAGTCGCCAGTAGTCCAAGGCTCGCCCCCACGTCCCCACAGCAAGCCCACAGCAAGGAACAGCAGCCAAGCCCAAAGGACATTTTAGGCTGACTCACCGGCTTCTGACTAGCGCCTATACGCCCCGCCCCGCCACGCCTCAAAGACCCAGGCCAAGGCGGTATTGCCTGCTTGCTTGCCAAGCCGTGGGCGACGGTGGTAGCGTCGCGTCACATTGGTGTCCATGTGTCTCGTCAGCGCTTTGCCTTTATAGACTGGTACCGGGGGCTGGCGTGTGTGCTGATGTTTCAGACGCACGCCTACGATGCCTGGACCCGAGAGCCAGACCGTCAAGGCTTTTGGTGGTGGATGGCTCGTCAGCAGCTCGGCGGGTTTCCAGCGCGCATGTTTCTATTTCTGGCGGGCGTCTCGCTGATGATGCGCTATGCCTCGGATGCGCGACGGAACGTACCGACGGTGACGGCCAAGCTCGGGGGCGTAAAGCGCGGCTTTGAAGTCTTTGCGATCGGCTATGCCTTCCGCATCGGTGAGTGGCTGCTGGGAGGTGCCCGTCCGCGTGCCGCGTGGGCCATCCTTAAAGTAGACGTGCTGCAGTGTATTGGCCTGTCGCTGATGCTGACGGCGCTGGTTAGCTCCCCCAAAGACCTGCGGCCCGGACGAGTGCCGATCCTACCGCTGCTGCTGGCACTGACGGTGGCGCTTGGTACGCCGGTCTTGCAGCACCTGGGTCAGCCGGAGCTCTTGCCCAAGTGGCTCAGCTACTACCTGTGGGGAGGTCATCCGCTGGTGCAGTTTCCGGTACTGCCCTGGGTCGCACAAACGCTAACCGGCGCCTTCATTGGCACCTTTTGGATGCGTGCCGCAGCGGCCAACCAGCTTGATCGTACGATGCTGATCACCGGGCTCGTTGGTACCGCGCTCGCGGTCCTAGGTCAGGTCGGCGAGCACATCGATATACCGATATACCGAACCCACACACCGGCACTGGCCCATATTGCAACACCGGTCTCCTATTTCTATCGTAGCGGCATGTGCATGGTCTTTGGCGCGCTCTGTTTCCTATATGAAAAGGTGCGCCCAATACCAAAGTTTTCACCACTGCTTTTGCTGGGACAAGCGTCCATGTTGGTTTATATTGTGCATGTTGATTTGGTTTATGGTATTTGGTCATATCCAATCAAGCACCGTCTAAATCCATGGCAAGCGAGCATCGGTATCTTACTACTTACCATTGCGATGATTTGGCTATCGTGGTATCGAATCTATCGCTTTAAAGGCTTTTCTTTTCTAAAGAGAAACCCGTCCTAGTCGCTAAATAATTGCACTTGTAAATAATCATTTTTCAAAACAAGGAGACGCCCATGAATAAAGCCAAACGATATCGCTGCGTGATTTGTGAGCATGTCTACGACCCGGCGGAAGGCGACCCCGGCTCGAACATCCCGCCGGGCACCGCGTTTGAGGACCTGCCCGCCGACTGGATCTGCCCCGACTGTGGCGCAACCAAGGCTGACTTTGAGCCAATAGCCGACTAGAAATCTGCCCGCTGCACGTCACGGCAGCGACGGCAAATATTTGATAGGCAATAAAAAAGGGAGGCTGCGTGCCTCCCTTTTTTTGTCCTTAAGCAAGCTGCTGCTCGACGAACCAGGCCTAGCGTTAGCGGCACTCCGCAGGTACGCCGTAGCCGGGGCGCATCATCGACAGCGAGCCGACCAGCTGGGGCACCTGATTTAGTGCCGACCGACAGCCTGCCGGGTCATTGCCTTCGACTTTGAAGCGACACTCGCTGCCAGGCTGGCAAAAGTCGCGCGCCAGGATCTGATAGCACTGAAAGAGCTGCTGACAGTCATTCCCGCTGGGTGCCACGCCCGAGGCCGAGACGCCAACCGACGCCCCACCACTCACGCTGGCCCCAGCCGTCATGCCGCCTGCGGAAACCGACACGCTGACGCCATCTGGCTGCTGTACCGGCGGCGGTATCACCATCGGAGCGGGTGCCATCATGACTTGCTGCTGAGAACCCATCGCGCAGGCAAAGATCTCATCGCCTTTTTGTTTGGCGGCTTGATAGCGGCCTTGACGCTCGGGCTCGGGAACAGACTTATCAAGCAGCAGGACCATGTTAAACGCTGGCTCTTGGACCATGTACTGAATCCAAGTTGCCGGGTCATACTTCACATTCACAGAGCCATTGGGAGCTGGGTGCTCAACCGACTGCAGATTACGCGCAGTGGCACAGCCGCCCAGTGCGGGAAAAATACTATATGCTGTTACTGGATCTACGGGCAGGCGGTAGCTTTGATATCCACCACAGCCACCCAGCATGGCCGCAGCAGAAATGGCTAGTCCCAAGAGAGTACCGTTGCGATTTTTATTAGTTAATTTCTGTTGCAGGCACTGCATCCATTTATTCATCTAAAAACACCTTTCTATTGCGGACTGGTTCCGACATAAAAATCGGCATATAAGAGCAAGTCTGCCGAACTTTGTTGTCCGCTTTTAACACGCTGGCGCAGCGGTGTCACATACCAGCGCAAGCTGCCCAGATTGGGTCCGGACCGACGACCACGACGGACATGGCAAAAGAAGCCCCGAGCATTTTACCCCCATGGTAAAACCACAGTATGCTCAGAATTCCTTGTCCACTGCGTGCGCCTCTGTGGGGGGGACTCGCAACACTGCTGGTGCTGCTCCCAGGACAGCTGGCGCGGGCCCAGGTGCCTGCTGCAAACCCGACCAAACCTGCTGCGACCGCTGGGGCCAAGCCAGCCACTGCGGCCTTGACCAAGCCGGCAGGTCCGCTGGGCAGCAAGCCAGTGACTCCTAGCGTAGGCGGCAAACCGGTGGCCAAAGCTGTCGGCAAAACCATCAAAGACAAGGTGCCGCAGCCGTCCAGCAAGCCTCAGGTCTGTGGACCTTCGGACGCTGGCGTGATCTTGCTCCCCGGCCAAGGCAACATCAAATGCAACGAGCACTTCGAGGAATGCGAAGGCACGCTCGAGCTAGTCGCGCACAACTGCACCACCGAGTTTTTGTCGTTTACCAAAGCCGAGTTCTTCGAGTCCGGTCGGCGCACGCTGGTGCTGGAGTTTGACCCAGCCGGCATCGGCTCCCCAAATGGGCCTTGGAAAGAGACGATTCCGTGGTCGACCCCGACGGAGATGGAAGTGGTGGTGTACTTTAAGCCACCGGGCAGCTCCGGGGCAGAGATGTCCACGCGCGCTCCTGCCAAGGTCGTAAATCAGGCGCTAGCGACGGCGCAGGCTGCATGCACCGCGTGCGAAGGCACCTGGGGCCGCTACGGGGTCAACAAAGACCAAGGCTGCAACTGCAAAACCAAAGACGCGGGCAAGACCTGCTACGACGGCGATGAGTGCGAAGGCCAGTGCATGTTTGTCCGCTTCGACGGCAACCGCGAGGAAGGCAAGTGCAGCGACACCCAGCGCCTCAAGGGCTGCTTCGGCGTCGTCATGAAGGGCCAAAGCAAGCTGCCACAGCGCGAGCCCGGAATGCGGAAGATGCCGTTCTGCTTTGACTAGCCCCGCGACCTTACGCCCGCCCGTCGGAGGCCCTGTTGCTTAAAATCGCCGTCGCCCAAAGCGAAGGAATCAGCGAAGCGGACGTGCTGCAGTCGCTGCTTGCGCAGTGTCATGCCCAGCTGCAAGGGGAAAGGCCTCGCGTCGGCATCCTGCTCGCATCCGCGCTGCTGGACTACGCACCGATCCTGCAGGGGCTACAGGAGGAGTGGCCAGGCCTCCCCGTCATCGGCACCACCACTTGCGGCGATATGACCACGGCGGGCGGCTTTTCTCTCGACTCGCTAAGCCTGCTGCTCATCGCTGGTGAGGATCTGCAGCTGTCCACATGTGTGCTGCGCCAACTTGCCCCGGATGTGCGAGCCCCGCTACGTGAAGCACTGCAAGCTGCGGCACCAAGCGATGCCCAACCACCGGGGCTGTGCCTGCTCTTTGCCGAGAGCATGACGGCCCACATCGAAGCGCTCAGCACTCAGTTGCAGGAACAGCTGCCTCCAGGCTGCCCGATCTTTGGCGGGCTCTCGGCCCCACCGGGGTTTCCGGCGGTACAGCGCAATTACCAGTTTTGGAACCTCGAGGTTCTTGGTAGCGCAGCCGTGATGCTCATCCTGCACGGCGAGGTGGTCTACGACTTCTCGATCTGTAACAGCTGGGCCCCGCTGGGTAGCCGTCAGGTCGTCACCAGCGCGACCCAAAACGTCGTCCACCGCATCGGCGACCGCACCGCGCTGGACTTCCACAGCCACTACCTAGGCCAAAACACCCGCCCCGCCAGCGAGTTTCCCCTTGCCGTCTTCGAGAGCGACCAAGAGCACTTCTACATGCGCGTGCCACAGCGCGTCGACGTAGCCACTGGCGCCGTAACCTTCTCCGGCCATATTCCCGAAGGTGCGACGGTGCAGCTAACAGAAGCGTTGCGCCCACGGATGTTTGAGCAGCTGCCCATCTCGGTGGCGCAGGCGCACGCGCACATCCCGACGACGCAAGCCAAGCTGGTCCTCGCGTTTTCCTGCGCGACCCGTCGGCAGATTCTGGGCACCAAGGTCGGCGAGGAGCTGCGCTTTTTACGCGATGGCCTGCCCGGCGTGCCGGTGTTTGGATTCTATTGTTTTGGCGAGTATGCGCCCCACGTCAAAGGCGGTCCCGCGCGCCTGCATAGCGCGACGCTGGTCACAGTCGTACTGGGATGCACTGATGAGCCGTCGCCGATTGCTACGTCCGCACCAGCCCCACCCTCATTCGAACAAAGCCTGCAGCAGCCAGCGCTTACTGAGGCCAACTTTCAGCTCCTGCAGCGCAAGCTCGCTCGTGCCGAGGACTATCGCGCGCAGATGGAAAACACCAAGGACGCCAGCAGCGCCCTGCTACGCACCATCAACGCCGAAGTCGAGGCTGCGCACGCGCTCATCCGTCAGCAAAACGAGACGCTGCAGCGCCTGTACTCGCAGCTAGAGCAAGAGAAGCAAAAGTCCGATCAGCTGCTGCAAAATATCCTTCCCATCGATGTTGCCGAGGAGCTGAAGCGCACCGGCCACGTCGAGCCGGTCTACTATCCATCAGCGACGGTGCTCTTTACCGACTTTGCCGGCTTTACGCGCATCGCCAGCCGCATGAGCCCAAGTGAGCTAATCCGCGAGCTCGACTTTTACTTCACCGCCTTCGACCGCATCATCGAGGGCTTGGGCCTAGAGAAGCTAAAGACCATCGGCGATGCCTACATGGCGGCGGGCGGCATCCCGCACCAGCTACCCGAGCATGCTCTGCTGACGGTCCACGCGGCCTGGCAGATGCGCGCTTTTATGAACTCTGTCGTCGCAGAAAAGCAGCAGCGCGGCGAGCCGTTCTGGCAGATCCGCATCGGCATCAACACCGGCCCGCTGATGGCTGGCGTCATCGGCCAAAAAAAGTTCGCCTACGACATCTGGGGCAACACCGTCAACATCGCCTCGCGCATGGAGTCCACGTCGGAGCCCGGCCAGATCAACATCTCGCAGTCCACCTACGAGCTGATCAAGCACGCCTACCGCTGCAGCCACCGCGGCAAGCTCTACGCCAAAAATGCCGGCGAGATCGACATGTACTTCGTCCAAGGCCCCGGCGAGACCGCAGGCGAAATTGAGCCGTCTTAGGTCAAATTCAGCCAAATCCGACCAAATTCCGCTGTTCTAACGATATTTTGGCGTGCTAGCGCGCGCTGCCGCATGCAAACGCGCACGTAGCCACAAGCACAACCAGCCATCCCAAGCGATAATCTTTCAGGAGCGCAGGCCTGGGGCACGCAAGCGGTGTACGCAGGTCTTGCGCGCAGGCAGAAGGACGGGCGAAAAGAACTCATGCTGCTTATCGGCTTTCTGATCTCGTTTGTGGTCGCGTATGGAGCCTACCGACGCGCGGCGCTAAATCTGACCGGCGCAATGGCTGCGGTGGCCGTTGGTACCGTGATCTTCGGGCTGGGTGGCAGCATGGCAGGGATGGCCCTGCTCGGCTTTTTTCTGACGGGGACCGCGCTGTCGCGATACCGCAAAGGCATCCGCGCCGAAGACCCCGAGCCCAGCGAAGAGAGCATCATCGAAAAAGGCGACTGCCGAGATGCGGTTCAGGTGCTGGCCAACGGCGGACCTGCGGCGGGCTTTTGTTTGCTGTTTGCCCTGACGGGAGCTCAGTGGGCATACGTGGGCGCGCTGGGCGCACTGGCAGCCGCAGCGGCGGACACCTGGGCGACGGAGATTGGCATGATGGCGGGGGGAACTCCGCGCGATGTGCTGACCCTGAAGGAAGTGCCTGCGGGAACCTCGGGCGCGGTGTCGGTGGTGGGCTTGTGGGGCATGGCTGGCGGCGCAGCCTTTGTGGCTTTGTTGACGCTGTGGGAACCCGGCGTCGGCACACTGCTGCGCACACTGGTCATCACGCTGGCGGGCTGCGCGGGTGGCATGATCGACTCTATTTTGGGCGCAACGGTGCAAGAGCGTCGCAGCTGCCTGTCCTGCCACGCCAGCACCGAGCAGCACCGGCACAGCTGCGGCGGCGAGACAGTCCAAAGCAGCGGCGTAGCGGGCATCGACAACGACACCGTAAACGGCCTGGCAACGGCACTGGGCGGAGCTGCTGCAGCGCTCCTGTGGGCGGTGCTTGTTGGCCGCTAGCCGTATCAACCTCGCGCAACGCCGCTACCGGCACGCGGCAAAGCAGCGTCGATGTCACTGGGGTCAAGTTTTCATACTGACAGCAGCTGCGACCAGCGCCTTTGCCAAGCCTGAGGTCCCACAGGGTCGCTCGCCAGTACTACAGCCGTTTGCCGTGGACTCGCCGTGGAATACGCCCTTGGGCAGTGCGGCAACGCTTGCGGAGAGCAGCTCTACCTGCGCCAAGCAGCTGCAAGATCAGACGGTAGGCAGCGACATCAACGCGGCACAGTGGAGCCATCCCATCTACGCCTCGAAAGCCACCGATCCGAAGGTCGTAGTCCGCGTTTACGGGGACGTTGTGGCCACGCTGCAGGTGCCAAGAAATGCGACCCCGGCAGCTCCACGGACCAAAGACACCGACGGACACCTGCACATCATCGATCCAACCGGGCAGTACGTCGATGAGCTCTGGCGCGCGCGCTGGCAGGGCGACCACACCTTGCTTGCCGAGGCGTATCATCGAAACCTGCTCAGCGGCTCGGGCGTGGGTCAAGGCGGGGTGCGGGCTTATGGCGGCAGTGCCATCGGTGGCCTCATCCGCAAAGGAGAGCTGAAGGACGGTATTCGCCACGCACTGGCACTGGCGGTACCGCGCGCGGCGCAGAAGCCAGGACCGATCTGGCCAGCCACGCAGCAGGATGATGGAGCCGAAGGCACCTACCGAGGAGCGCTACCGATGGGACAGCTGCTGTCGATCCCTCGCTCGGTCAATGGAGACGCGCTTCACCTTGGACCACAGGGACTGGTGCTACTGCGCGCACTGCAGGACTTTGGCGCCTACGATGTGGACTCGGCGGCAGACTACAGCCTGTATGCAGAGCCAGCCGTCGAGAGAGAGCTTGGTAGCGCGCGCGCCGACTGGATCAAGCTGCGCCCCCTACTGCGCTGCGTGACCAACACCAGCAGCAGCTTTGTCGGCGGTCCCGGAGCCCGAGTTACCACGCCCAACTCGCCGCTGATGCCAGTACCACAGGTCACGACGGCACGCCCCGTGTCGCGCAAGAGCGGTCGCTAACCACAACTGCGGCTGCAATGACTTGCAGACCACAACACGGCCAGGGTCAGAGCGGCCCGAGTGCCTCCAGTGAGTCGCGCTCTGAAGCTGGTAAGTCCGTAAACAGCTGCACCAGCGACCGACCCAGCACTGGATGAATTAGAGACGCAGAAATATCCAGCAGCGGACGCAGCGCAAAAGCGCGCAGATGCAGTCGTGGATGCGGCACCACCAAGGACGCCAGCGTTAGCACTTCCTGTCCTTGCTCCCCCAGCATCAGGATGTCGAGGTCCAGCGTGCGCGGGCCACAGGGGCGCTCCTGGTTGCGCTTTCGTCCATGCGCACCCTCGATGGTCAGCAGGGCGGTCAGCAGGGCTTGGGGATGCAGCTCGGTGTGCAAGCAGACAGCTGCGTTGTAATAGGCAGGCTGAAATGGGTCGCCCCACGGCGGTGTCTGATATACCGACGAGCAAGCCTGCAGCTGACCGAGCTGGGCCATCGCCAGCGTCGCTTCTAGCAGAAAAGTCCGGCGCTCACCCAGGTTCGAGCCAAGCCCGATATAAGCCACATGGGGCACCGGCGACCTACGGAACTACCGCTGCACTGGCTGCTGCACTATTGACCTCAGCTGCCGAGGCGCAGACATAGTTTGGCACCGCCGCCATCAGCGAGTCCGCGTAGCCCGCTTGCAAGCGCATAAGCCCTAGCTGCAGTAGCTCCCGGGGATCCGGAGACTCGCTTTCATGTAGCACCTGGGCCGAGGGCAAACGCAGCACTGGATACTTGGCCAGCGCGGCTCCACACAGGGACAGCTGGGCCGCAACCGGCTGCAGCAGCGCCGCCAAAGCCGTCGGGTCCCACACCGCATCCTCAAGCAGCTGTGGCTGCGCTACTAGCAGACCCTGTAGCTGAGGCGAGAGCTGGCGCTGTCCGTCCTCGGGAAGCAGCAGACGCGCATAGACCTGGGCACGAAAGGCGTCCAGCACCGCCAGCACAGGCCTCGCCGTCGCCCATCCCGTGCTCCGCCCAGCCAGCGCCGCCAAAGACGACACCATTACCAGTGGCCGGTCCGTGGCAAAGCACAGTCCTTTTGCTGTCGCCAGACCGATCCGCAGCCCCGTGAAAGAACCGGGACCAGCGCCGCAGATTATGCCATCCAGATCCGTGGGCTTTAGCGCCAGTTCGTCCAGACAGTCAGAAATCAGCGTCAGCAGCATATCCGAGTGGGTGCTTACGGTCTGAAGACGCGAGGCGGAGCGATTGTTGTTGGTATCTGCGACAGCGACTCCACAGAGCGACGTCGCAGTGTCCAAGGCGAGGAGTTTCACAGGCGAGGTGGTATCACGCAGGCACGAGCCCACACAAGCACGGGGCGAACCCGCCGCCCATACTTCTACGGGGAGACTAGGCTGCGTCGCAGGTGGTTCCTCGGCGCAGCAGCTGCTCGGTCAGTACCAGCGTGCGACCGCGTGGCACTGCCAAACCTTGCCGGGCCATGGCAGCAAGAGCGCGCGACACCGTCTCGCGGCTGCTGCCGACCATATTGGCTAGCTCTTGCTGGGTCGGACGACGGCGCAGAACCAAGCCATCCTGGTTGCGCACACTGCCCTCTTCACTGGCGAGGCGCACCAAGGTGTGCACCAACCGTACTTCCACATCCTGCAGCGCCAAGCCCACGATGGTCTCATCGGCACGCCGCAGCCGCCTGGCCATCTCGCCCAGCAGGTTCAGCGCAATCTGAGGGTTGTGCTGCAGGTGAAGCAAGAAGTCTTCGCGCGGCAGCGACAGGAGCTCTGCCGAAGTCATCGCCACTACTGTGGCTGAGCGAGGCGCACCGTCCAGCAATGCCAGCTCACCGAAGACCTCGCCGGGACGCAGGATGGCAAGCGTTAGCTCGCGCCCATTGTCACCGTACATGACCACCTTGACCCGTCCCGAGAGCACGACAAACAGGCCATCGGCTGGCTGCTCAGGCGACACCAGCGCCGTGCCCTCTTTCCCCCAGCAGTGCTGGAGCTTGGTCGTCAGAACCTCGATCGCAGTCTCAGAGAGCCCGCGAAACAGCGAGCAGTTCTGCAGTGCTTGACGCCACTTTCCGTGATCTGGCTCAAAAGAAACCGACGGGCTCGTCGCGAGCTGAGCATCCATGTCTGCGTGTCCTCGACGTTGAAAGTACGAGCAACACGCAGCAAGCACAGTGCCAGCAGCCTAGGTAGCAGGCAAGCTAGCGGAATTACATCTGCGGTCAGTTGGCTTTCAGGGGCGCTCTGGTCTGAATCATCCGCCGACTGGTCAAATTCGACCAGCGACACCAACGTCAGCGGCACCAGGCAGTGACGCAGAGGCAGCTGCAGCCGCATCGCGCTCCACGTTTAGCAAGCGATAGGCTTCGTTCATCAGCTCAGCCACACCGTCTCCCGTAGCCGCCGAGATCGACCACAGCTTCACCTTGCGTTTGGCAAAGGCCTTGCGCAGAGCGGTCAACTGCTCACGCGGCTCGGGAAGGTCTGTCTTTACCAGCGTCACCAGCTGCGGTCGGGCGCGCAGCGCGGGGTCATAGCGACGAAGCTCCTCGTTGAGCACGTCGTAGTCGCGCAGCGGATCGCGGTTTGGGTCATATGTGACCTCGATCAGATGGATCAGCACGCGGGTACGCATCAAGTGCCGCAAGAAGCGATGCCCCAGGCCGTGCCCTTGATGAGCGCCCTCAATCAACCCCGGTACGTCCGCGAGCACGAAGTTGCGACTAGAAGTGCGCTCGCCCAGTGGTAGCGACACCACGCCGAGGTTTGGCACCAGCGTCGTAAACGGGTAGTCCGCAATCTTAGGCCGCACCCGCGACACGCGCGAAATCAGCGTCGACTTACCAACATTCGGATAGCCAAGCAGACCGACATCGGCCAAGAGCTTTAGCTCTAGCCGCAGCAGCTTCTCTTCACCTGGCAGTCCCGGCTCGGCATGCTCTGGGGCCTGCCAAGTCGAGGTCGCAAAGTGGATATTACCGCGCCCCCCTTTGCCACCTGCAGCAACGACATACTGCTCGCCATCGGCGGTCAGGTCGCACAGCACCTCGCCGCTTTGGTCTTTGACCACCACGCCCATGGGCACACGGACAACTAGGTCATCACCGCTGTGCCCATAGCGATCGCGCCCTTCGCCGTGCGCACCTTTACCCGCGCGGTAGTCACGGCGAAAAGACAAATCAAGGAGGGTGCTGAGCTGCGAGTCTGCCATCAAGATGACAGAGCCGCCGTTGCCGCCGTCTCCACCTGCGGGTCCACCGCGAGGATTGTTGGCCTCGCGACGAAACGCGATACAGCCGTTGCCACCGTCTCCGGCATGTACACGGATGGAGCACTCGTCAATAAAGTGCATGGATTGTAATGACCTGAGCGGCCTCGAGGCGATGCCAGGTAAGCCGAGAAAAGACGGTAGTAAAGAGGAAGTGAGAGTCTTTAGAGAGACAGCTAGTTTGCAGGCGCTGCGTCAGTCTTGGCCGCCGGGATGACCGACACCAAGCTACGCTTGGACTTCTTGGTGTTGTACTTCACCTGGCCATCGATCAGCGCGAACAGCGTGTAGTCGCGACCTTGACCGACGTTGGTGCCGGGGTGAAAAACGGTGCCGACTTGGCGAACTAGAATGTTGCCAGCCTTGACGGACTCGCCATCGTAGCGCTTGACGCCACGCATTTTTGGCTGCGAGTCACGACCGTTCCGACTAGAACCTTGACCTTTTTTATGAGCCATCGGGAAACCCTGTAATGCAAAAAGTTAGAGCGTAGAAGCACCTGTCATGTAAGCGGCTGGGGTGCGTGATACACGCCGACCCAGCACTCGCCCACATGACAACGCGTGGGGATAATTAAGCCTTGATCTCGTCGATCTTGATCGCCGTGTACTGCTGGCGGTGGCCCGTCCTACGACGGTAGCCCTTCCGGCGACGGAACTTGTAGACGGTCAGCTTCTCGCCCATCTCGGCGCCCTGAACCGTTGCGGTCACTTGGGCCCCTGCCACGGTCGGCTTGCCGACCTGGACATTCTGCCCATCCGCGACAAGGAGCACCGAGAAGTTCACCTTCGAACCGCTCTCAGCTTCCAGCTTTTCGATGCGCAGGCTGTCGCCCTGTTGCACCCGGTACTGCTTACCCCCAGTCTCAATAACAGCGTACATAGTCGTAACCCACTCCACTTCAGGATATCGGTGCTTTTTAGCTTATCGTCCAGCGGATTCAGGCGGCGAATTTAGGACCCTACCAGTGCGGCAGAGTCAGAAACTTTGGGGCCGGAAATCTTTACCAGAAATCTTTTGAGCGATAAGTGCCTATATGGCTGATCTCTTAAAGAGAATTGATCAACCGGCAGTGACTCGGGAGTGTACGCGGGTAGGTTTACGTGTCAAGCCACGATTTGTGGGCTTACTAGTGGAAACTACTTAAAGCGTGCCGCTAAGACTTGGCCCGGGTCTGCTGCTCGCTGACTTCCCACAGGCGCTTGGCGATGGCGGCATCTTTGGCCTCTGCAGTCACCGAGGCGACCTTGCAGTTTGCGAAGTACTTGCCGGTGACGCCTTCGACCTCAGCCGAGGTGGCTAGGTAGATGGTGGTCTGCGCGCCCTGCTCTGGCGTCTTTAGCAGCGGCTTTGCCAGCTTGATCAGAAACTTCAAAAGCCCAGTGGCGTTGTGACCAAAGCCGGTGCCGACGACCCCTGGATGTAGGCAGTTGGCGGTCACGCCGCTACCTTCTAAGCGCCGCGCCAGCTCGCTGGTAAACAGGACATTGGCCAGCTTGGACTGCGAGTAGGCGCCAAAGGCCTTGTAGCCCTTTTCGCCCTGCAGATCGTCGAAGTTGATGTGGCCACTTTTGTGCGCTGCCGACGAAACGCTGACGATTCGCGCGGGCGCGCTGGCCTTAATCACATCCAGCAGCAGCTCGGTCAGTAGAAAGTAGCCCAGGTGGTTTAGCGCCCAGGTCAGCTCGATGCCGTCTTTGGACAGCTGGCGCTCGGTGTAGACCGCGCCCGCGTTATTGACCAGCAGGTGCAGCTGCTGATAGCGCGCCTTAAACTCGGCGGCCAGGCGGCGGATATCGGCCTGCGAGGACAGGTCGGCAACCATCAGCTCGACGTTCGGGTTGCCGGCGGCCTTGATCTCGTCCACCACTTCGCCACCGCGCTTGGCGTCACGCGCCACCAGAACCATCTTGGGTCCGAGCTTGGCGATGCTAAGCGCCGCCGCGCGACCAATGCCCTGCGTTACGCCCGTCACCAGGCAGACCTTGCCCTTTAGATCGATAGTTGTGCTCATCACAACACGAGACGGCAAAGCCGCCCGCAAGTCAAGCAAACGCCTGGCAACAGCTGGGCCAGACCGACTGCCACTGCGGCCACCCGCTACGCCGCTTTTAGGCCCTTAGCCGCCCGAGCCACCCCTTGATCAAAGGTTTTGCCGATCCCGGCTGCCGGGATCGCCCTTGGCTGTGCAGGTTTTGCGATTCCGACTGGGCGAAGGTGGCTTTTCTGGACAGGGCTTTAGAAGTTCGCCTGCTGCGAAGTGCCCAAGGCACACCTGGAAGCCGCTTCCCGGCTGCCGGGATCGGCGATCC
>ERZ795056.2520-NODE-2520-length-20300-cov-4.517264_pt1 | contig 20300 bp, 22 predicted proteins | sample MGYA00375140_ERZ795056 | MGnify/ENA primary metagenome ERZ795056 (study PRJEB30185, sample SAMN05720227) | activated sludge metagenome | isolation source: Anaerobic digester | place: USA | collected 2015-03-09 ... | reverse complement strand
TCTCAATGTGCCAATCTTAGGCATTTTGGGTTGGGGCTTTTTCGCAACACGCGTTGGCTGTTGCCGGCACCATTCGATCCAAACCACTGCGGTTGCTGCGAAAAAGCCCCAACCCAAAATGCCTAAGATTGGCACATTGAGATAGCCCGGTTCGGCCCAGCCCCACATGCCACGGGCCACCGCGATAATCTCAACCATTGAAGCGTCGACGACAACGATGGCAAAAACGGCAGCGCCAAGCGAGCGCAAGCTGACCGCGCCAAGATCGCGAGCCACATCACGTGCTGACAAAATGACCAACGGCCAAATCAACGTGATGAGGACAGGGACGCAATCCAGATGCAGCCACCAAGCGTCGCGATACGCGTAGAACTTGTAAAAACGAATGCAGGTCTCTTCGCCGGCCCAACCTGCTACTGCCAAACTAGCGTACGCGACAAGGATATCGCGGCCATGACGCTGCACCAACAAGCCTAGCGCAACGCCAATGATGGCGATGCAAAGCACTTGGATCAAGGTCATCGACATCGACGCAACCATACCGGAACTGGCGCGCTAGCTCCAGCGAGGGGACACCAACGCTAGCGCGCCGCGGGGCTCACCACATTGCGGTGTAGCCGACGTTAAACTGAACGGCGCTCGTTAACGCAACGGTGGTGACCGTGCTTGATACCGACGGGGCATTCATCGTGGTGTATTGGTACGACAGTGCGGGCGTCAAAACACCCGAACGGCCGACCATGAAATTGGCGCCGATGCGTGGGCATGCCGGGAGAAGCAACTTGCGGTTGCACATCGTTATCGGATTGCGGTTCAGGCAAGGCTTTGGTCGGGGTTGGAGCCGCGACTTTACCGGGTGTGCCGTCGGTTGGTGACGGTGATGAGCCGTCATTGCCAGTCGGTGTCGGCACTGGATCGTCGGCCATCGCAACGGAGGGTGCAACGACTAGCGCTGCAAACAAAACTACTTGAGATAGTGTCTTCATACATGCTCTCTGGCGCGCCGGAGCGCACCGACTGTCGTAACGACAGCGCATGGATCGCTAGAGCAAGGTTTGCGCCAACGCGGATCACGTCAGAGGCGCGCGCGGCAGCCACGGCACGCCGAGCTGCCCACACTGAGGCAGCAACGCACACGCAACGCCGCTCCTGCGCTAGAGTGCGCCATGCTTGAGTTCACCGAAGCCCAACGCGCGATGATTTACAGCTCGCAAGGCCGCATTAATAGCGCTTGGTTTTTATACCTCGCCGCGGGGACCGGCCATCGGTTCCCGAAGACGCTGCCGCTTGATGTCGCTGCATGTCTTGAGTTCGCACGCCCCGGTTTCGACGGACGCATGACAATCGAAAAGTCGATCAACCGCGTCCGCACTGGCATGGCCCATGCGCCAATCGAGCTACACAGCCTGATTGAACGCGCGATTGCAACGCTTGAAATAGTGGGCGTGCCAACTGACCCACTCGATGCCGATGTCGAAGCAGCGATGTTGGCGCTGCAATTTCAAAGTGCGTATGCAGCCGTGCCTTATTGGATTGCCAAAGAAGGCGTCGCGTTTGCGTTGCGCGCGTTTGTGGCCGGGCACGGCTATGAGCACAGCCACTTCAAACACAACTACACGGCCAAAGGCGATTGGATCACCAAATCGTGGGACGCGTGCGCAAGCGTTGAATACGCCGAGAGCGGCTGGAAATTCCTGCGTTGTTTTGCTGCGATGCTCGATGCCGTTGACTATCGAGCACTGGTTGGCGTCGTCGAAGAATTGCGACCTGCGGTGCCGCTAGCTGTGCGGCTGGGTATGGACTTTGTGATACCGACCGAGCGCGCTTGGATCGACGCCGATATTGCCGAAGCTTTTGCAAATCCCAAAACGTGGAACGGCAGTGCGCGGCACTTTGTGACGCTATGTAATTTGCAAGATGCCGTGCGGGCGCCAGCTTTTAAAGAAGCCTATTACGCCGAAGACCATCTGCTCAACGTGTTGGCGCAACATGGCGCCGATGGCGGCGCACAGGTGTTGCACGCGATGCTTGAACATGCGCCCAATAACGACAAACGCAAAGAATACATCAAAGTGCTCGCAACCGCGATTAGCGTCGAGGCGGGCAACGTGATGGCGCAGTGGTTGCTGAACAAAGCGACGCTGCCAGCTGCAACGAAGTATTTCGTGCAACACCCAGCGCTGGTCGACAGCGTGCTGGTGCCGTTGATCGCGAAAGGCGGCAAGCTGGGCGCTGCGGCAGCGGTGGCACGCGACACCGCGGTAAGCAAAAGCGCAGGCAAAAAAGGTGGGCATGCGGCTTCGGTGTCGGCGCCAAACACCGAGAGTGCGATGGCCGAGGATCCGCAAGTGCCAGCCGAATTGCCGACGGTGTTGCGTCGACCGCCGTGGCAACAACGTGCGGCGGCGCCGGTGGCACTAACGTTGACGATGCTGCCGTACGAAGACGCCTATCCGATCACAGCTGCAACGCAGGCGGCTGTTGCTGCCGAGCAACGCAAATGGGCCGAGCAGCGAATGAACGAAGCACAGTGGAGCACCGAAGAGAACTTTATCGAGTGGGTGAGCACGCGCTACAACCTCCCGTTATCTTGGGTCGCACACGTGCAGGACATCGCGTTGTTGCCACAAGTGTTGCAAGCCCGACGCAGCCGTAGCACCTACCATATTGGGCGTGGTGTCCGTGCGATTTTACAGTGGCATGGCATCGCTGCATTGTCGGCCGTGCTCGACTACGCCGAAGCCGATCTTGAAGAATGTATGAAGGTGTTGGCCGAGGTTGATTCGCCTCGCGTCGCCGCGATCTTTGCACGGGCGCTCGCCAAGAAATCGCTACGGCGCAGCGCAGAGCAGTGGCTGACAGCCAATGCCCGCTTGGCCACATGGGGCTTGCTGCCAGCGGCGTTTGCTCCGATTTCCAAAAAAACCGCAGCCGATCGAGCAGCTGCGCAATCGGCGCTGATGCTGATCAAGCGCAATGATCGCGGTGGCGAAGCTACGGCCGTTGCCTCGTTGTACGGCGTCGACGCTGCGCGCGCCTTTGAAGCGTTAGATCCGTTGCAGGATGTACCAACCAAGATTCCCACGCTGCCACCCTTTGCGATGGTTAGCGAACTGCCACCACTGCGGTGCACCGACGGTACGCCGTTTGGATCGATCGCCACCGAGCGATTTCTCACGATGTTGAGTTTTGGCATCACCAGTACCAGCGTGTACGGCGGCATCGCTGATGTTCAAGCTGCAGCGGAGCCAGCGAGCCTCACTGCGTTTTTGTGGGCACTATTCGAGCGCTGGCAAGCTGCGGGCACGCCTTCGACGGCAGATTGGGCCTTGCGAGCACTAGGCTTGGTTGGCGACGACACCGTTGTGCGCAAATTGGTGCCGTTGATCCGGGCCTGGCCAAAGGAAAAAGCGCTGGCACGCGCAGCTGTCGGCATTGACGTGCTCGGCCACATCGGCACTGATTTGGCGTTGATGAGTATTGATGCGTTGGCGACAGAGTCGCGCTACGACAGCGTTCGAGAACGCGCAGGTGAGACGATCTCAGGCATTGCAGCGACCCGTGGCTTGAGTACAGCAGCGTTGGCCGATCGCTTGGCGCCGACGCTAAACCTCGACGCCAATGGCACATGCGAGCTGATGGTCGGCGATGCCCGCTATCGAGTTGGCTTCGATGCCTATTTGCAGCCCTCGGTGCAATTGCTCGATGCAGCGGGCCATGCGACAGCCGCTCCGCTAGCAGAATTGCCGAAGGCGCGCAAAGGCGACGAAGCTGGCGCAGCCTCGCACGTGAGATGGAAGGCGTTGCGGGCTGACGCCAAGGCCGCAGCTAAGCGCGAAATTGCGCGGCTTGAACGTGCCATGGTCGACGGGCGGAGTTGGACGGTCGATGAATTCAATCGCTTGTTGCGGCATCATCCGTTGATGCAGCATTTGGCGCGGCGCTTGCTCTGGCGCGCCACGGAGCTGGGCCAATCGTCGGTATTGTTCCGTGTCGCCGAAGATCGCACCTTGGCGGACGCCGCCGATGCATCGTATGAATTGCCCGCGACCGCAGCTGTAACGTTGCCGCATCCGCTGCGTTGCACCGTCGAGGAGTTGGCGACATGGGCGCGGGTCTTTGCAGACTACGAAGTGCTGGCACCGTTTGAGCAACTTACCCGCGCAGTAGAGCGATGCACAGCTGGCGCGCAACGCGACCAAGTGGTGGCCGACGTACTCGGACGAGGTTTGCCGGCTGGCGATGTTCGCCGCTTGCGTGAACGCGGCTGGCGTACCGACGGCGATTCATGGTGTTCCACCATGGTGCGCGACCTCGGCGCCGACGTGGTAGCGCTGCAACTTGAGCCAGGCTTTGCCGCCGACCTGGCCGAGATCGAAGATCAGAAGGCTACCAGCCTTACCTTGTTACGCGACAACGCGACCGCAGATTGGAGCATCGTCGACGATGTTACGTTCAGCGAATTGCTGCGCGAGCTTCGAGAATGACGCTGGCCGGTAGCTCTGACGCAGCTACTTAGGTTATCGTCGCGCGGTCGTGACTGAAAAGAAAAAGCCTGTTCGGCGCGCTAGCAAACCACTGGCAAGCAAAGCCCCTGCAGCAACGGCGGCAACAAGCGAAGCAACGGACCTTGCGCCCGTGGTCGGCGACAACCTGCGCCGCTTGCGTGGCCAACGAAAACTTTCCCTCGAAGCTTTGGCCCAGCTTTCCGGCGTGAGCCGCGCGATGTTGGGCCAGATCGAGCTAGGCCAAAGCGCGCCAACGATCAATGTACTGTGGAAGATTGCGCGGGCGCTGCAAGTTACGTTTTCAGCGCTGATCTCTGCGCGCGCCTCGGGCGGGCCACAACTGCTCCGTGCTGCCGAAAGTAAATTATTAACCAGCCACGACCGCACGTTTTCATCGCGCGCATTGTTTCCGTTTGATGGCCCGCGCCGCGTGGAGTTTTACGAATTGCGTTTAGCGCCAGGAGCCGAAGAACGCGCAGAAGCCCATGCACCGGGCACCAGCGAAAACCTCGCCCTCACTGCCGGCTCCCTCGAAATTGAAACCATTGATGGCGTGCTGCGCCTCGAGACCGGCGATGCCGTGGTGTTCGAAGCCGATGCGCCGCATGCCTATCGCAACCCTGGCACCGTCGAAGCCGTCATGTACCTCGTGATGACCTACGCCGAAGACGTTGGGTAGCTGAACGGGTCGCAGCCACCCGATCAGAAAACATCAATTATATTAATCACATGCATTATCCGCCCCAGCCCATCAGCGGACAGATAATACGCAAACCGCCAACGATGAGCGCAAAACCAATTACGTCAAAAACGATGCCGGCACGCACCATCTGGCCAATGGAAACCTTGCCAGTCGCATAGGCAAGCGCGTTCGGCGCGGTTGAAATCGGCATCATAAAACCGAAGCTTGCGCCTAGCGTTGCGCCGAGCACCGCTGGAATCGGCGCCGCACCTGCCGCGTGGGCGAGGTCGGCGGCCAACGGCGCCATCAAGGTAGCAGTTGCGGTGTTGCTGGTAACCTCCGACAACACAATCGCAATCGCGGTGCACAACGCTACGATGCCCCAGGTTGAATGAGCAGAGGTTAGCGCTACGAGCGACCTGCCCCACTCAGCCGACAGCCCTGTGCTGTTGGCAAGATCGCCAAGCAATATGCCGCCGCCAAAAAGCAGAATGACGCCCCAGTCGATGCGGGTCGCTTCGGCCCACGTCAACGCCGGGCGACGCGCAGGAGATGCTGCAGCGCCGCGTTTGCCGCCTGGCAATACAAATAACAAGCCGCCCGCGATAACCGCTACCACTTCTTCGGACAAATGTTTGCGCAACCATACGGCAGCACTACTCGTCTCGCCCGCTAGAGCCTGCACAATGCTTGGCAACAACCACCCGACAATAGCAAGCACCACCACCGCAACCACCGAATACTCACCTGCGCACCACGGCAACGGCTCGCGACGCACGCTCGACGGCAACACCATGCCGCGTTTGATGCCAAAGAACCACGCCAAGATAGCGACCAACGCAAGCATCATCACGAGGCCGATCGGTACGCCCATGCCCATCCACTGCACGAACCCCAGGTCCAGCCCTTGATGCCGGAGCGCTGCAATGCCAAACAAGTTCGGCGGCGTGCCAACTGGAGTGCCGAGTCCGCCGACGGAAGCGGCCCACGCAACCATCAACACAACGGCAGCTTGATACTTACGATCAGCGGCAGCACTTGCCGACAACGCAATCGGCAATACGATAGCGGTCGCGGCTGCGTTCGACATCGCCATTGAAAGCACAAACGAAGTCACGCCAAGCATCACTAGCAGCGACAACCGGCCGCGCGCGATGCTGGTCAACGCACGCGCCATGCGCTCGCCTAACCCGTGGATGCGCATCGCTTCGGCGACGAAAAATGAACCCACAAACAAGAACAACTGCGGCTTGCCAAAACTGCCAAATGCAACTGCTGGTGTTGCCAGCCCAGTCAGCACCGCGCCCACCGCAGCAAACAACGCAACCACCGCAGCAGGCAGCGCTTCGGTGATCCACCACGTTACACACAACGCCATCAACGCGGGCAAGGCTGGCGCTTTGGTCGACGACAACCACCACACCACCAGCGCAAGCACCGGCCCCGCGACGAAGCCGATTTTCTGTTTGTAATACTCAAAACGCGAACCACCGTCGGCTAACGCTTCAGCGTCAGCTTCGATTCCAGTGTTACTCGGTGGCGCTGCGGACGCCATGACTACGCCGTTTGTTGTTGCGCGAATGCCACCGCGCGTTGCCATGCCAATGCAGCTTCGGCCGCTTGGTACACGCGCGGCCGCGTGTCATTGCAAAACGCATGATCGGCTTCGTACTCAAACACGTCGCAGGTCTTGCCTAGGCCTTGCAACGTAGCTTGCAAGCCACGTGCGGCAGCCGGCGTCACCCACTCATCGCGGGTTGCCACATGCAGTTGCACCGGCGCTTCAACATTTTGCCATTCGGCTGGGCCTGGCATGCCGTAGAAGGGCACGATACCGACGAGACCACGCACTTCACACGCGGCGCGCAACGACAGCGAGCCGCCCATGCAGTAGCCGGTCAGCACCACTTTTCCGTTGCAGCGGGGATGCGCGCGCACGGTGGCAATCGCAGCCGCGATGTCAGCCAAGGCGCGTTCGCGCGGTAGCTCGGTCATAAGTTTCTGCGCGCGCTCAGCGTCGGCGGCAACTTCGCCACGGTACAAGTCCGGCGCCAATGCAACAAAACCGGCGGCGCCCCAACGGCTGGCAATATCGCAAATATGCGGCGTTAAGCCCCACCACTCTTGAATCACCACAACGCCACCCACCTGCACGGGGCTTGCTGCCGCCGGCACGGCCAACGCACCTGCTATTTGTTCACCGTTTGACGCAAACGTAATGCTGCTAGCTTCGCTCATGGGCTGGGTATACCGCGATTGAACATTACGTACGGCTGCGTCGCTGCGAAAAGCTCGCCATGGTAGCGTCGCGGCGTGGACCTTCGCGACCCAACGTCGGCGCAACGGCATCCGTGGGAACGTGCCCGATTCGATGCGTGGGTGCACGTCGCGGCTCCGTATTTGCGGGCTGGCCAACGCATTTTGGATTTCGGCGCTGGCGACGCTTGGTTCGCTTCGCAATTGCAACAACGTTTTGCAGCGCTGCAGCTGCATATCGACTGCGTCGATGCGCATGCAGCCACGGAACACCCCACCGGCGCGCGCACTATGTTACGCGCCATCCCGCCCAGCGCTCGCTATGACATCATTTTGCTGCTCGATGTGCTCGAACACCTCGACGACGATCATGCTGCGCTGCGCGCCATCGCAACCGAACACGCAGCCCCCAACGCCACCATTTTCATCACTGTGCCCGCCTGGCCGAGCCTATGGTCGAGCCACGACGATGCGTTGCTACATCAGCGGCGCTACACGGCGGCGACCGCGCGCGCGCTCGTGCACAGTGCCAACCTGCGCTTGCTTGCCTCGGGCGGTTGGTTTTACTCATTGCTACCAGCACGCTTCGCCACCGTCGCAAGCGAGCGTTTGCGAAACGCTGCAGCAGGCGAGCCGGTGGTCGGCGTGTCGCACGCCGCGTGGCATCACCCAGCATGGCTTACACGCGTCGTCACGGCGTTGTTGCGTTGTGACGCGCGCGTTGGCACGGCACTGCGTAGCCAGTTGCCTTGGCCCGGCTTGAGTTGGTGGGGCATATGCCAACCTTTGAACTAGTCATCCCTTGTTACAATGAAGCACAGCGTTTGCCAGGCGACGCGCTTGCCGCGTTGGTGCGCGCCGGCTTACACGTCATCCTCGTCGATGATGGCTCGACGGACAACACGCCGGCGATCCTGGCCCAGCTCGCCGCAGCGCACGGCGGCGCAGTACAAGTGCTATCGCTGGCGCAAAACCGAGGCAAAGGCGAGGCCATCCGGCAAGCCTTGGCCCGCCCAAGCAATGCAAGTTGGCGCGGTTACGCCGACGCCGACTTTGCAGTGCCGGCCAGCGAGATTGTCCGGCTTTCGGACGTTGCTGCCAATTCGGCCGCCGCAGGTGCGGTAATCGGCGCACGCGTTGGCCTGGCCGGGCGTACGATTGAGCGCCGGGCATCGCGGCACTACGCCGGCCGGCTGTTTGCCACCGCTGCCTCGCTTACGCTGGATGCACGCATCTACGACACCCAATGCGGTTGCAAATGGTTTCGGAACAACGGCGCCTTACAAGTGGCCGTCAGCGAGCTGTTCTCGTCGGCGTGGCTGTTCGATGTCGAACTGCTTGGCCGGTTACGTGGCTTGTATGCGGCCAATCCGCATCTGGTGGCCAATCAAATCGTTGAGGAGCCACTGCTAAGCTGGCGTGATGTTGCTGGCTCAAAGCTGCGGCCGCGCGATTTTGTCGCGAGTCCGCTCCACTTGTTGCGGATCCGCGCTGCACTGCAAGCGTGGCGGCATCGCACGATAGCGCCGTAGCGGCAGGCGTTACTCCGTCGCAGCGCCGCCCGCGTCCGCGCCTTCAGCACCGCAAACGGCGAGCTTGATCGTGGTCTTTTCAGCCAAATTTTTCAGATCAAGCACAACCAATTCAGGCTTGCCCTGCAAGGTGCCAAGCATCGCTTTTTTGCCAGCAATGAGGTCCGACCCAATAAAACCGCCCACGGCAGCGTCGAGGCTAGTTTTGCATTTGTCAGGCACCGCGCTGCCATCCATCGACCAGTACGCAGCAAGTTCTTTGCTGCTGCAGGCAAACTTAGGGAGTTTGCGCACAATTTTCGAACGTTTGCCGGTCGAAACTTCAACCGAGTACAACGCGGACAAGCCAGCTTCGGACAAGCCGACGTGATCGGAGTCCAACACCACCAACGAACCAGCGTGCACCGAGATCGGCGCCTTTTCTTTTGGATTTGGTGAGCCGACCGTGCCTTGCGCTGTGCCGTCCGCTTTGAACATCCACACGTTGGCAACCGCCGCCGATTCGGCGCCGACGACGAACAGCGTATCGCCGACAAACGCAAAATCAGTGATGTTGCCTTTGACCGCTTTTTCAGCTTGCGCTTCATCGGCAAGATTGATGTCAGAGAGATGCTTTTTGCTATCCGCTTCAAACAAGCTTGCTGTGGTGCCAACCACCACGGCGACCTTGGAACTATCGCTGCTCCACGCAATATGCGCAGGCCCCGCTGGCAACTTCGTCGGTGGGCAATAGCCTCGCGCGCAGCCAGCTTCAGTCTTGACCAACGTCGAGCGGCCAGGCAGTGCGGTTTCGCCTTTATAGGTCAACGCATGGCTCGCCTTGTCCACGCTCCAACAAGCAATTTGACCAAGCGCACGTTCACGGTCAGCGTCGTTGCCGCAAAGAATGATCTCTTCACCAGCCAACGTGAGTTGGTACGTGAGTTTTTCTTCGGGCAAGCAGGTGCTGCCTTCGGGCACGATCGCATGAATTGCTTTCATGCGTTCTTTGACGTAGTCGGCTTCGGTTTTGCCTTTGGTCGACTTCTTATTGGCAATTTTGGTCTTGGGTTTGGTGGTGGTTTTTTTGGCCGACCCACCACAACCAGACACCAGTGCTACGGCAGCAGCACCAGCGAGCAATGCGCGCAACGACATCAAACGACTTGAATTCATTGTGTTCCCCAAGATGATGCTTATTTGTACGATCCGCTCTGAGCTGATACAAGGAGGCGTGGCGCCAAGACGAAGCCGGATCGAGCGAAACACCAAAGAGACGCAAATCACCCTGGACCTGGGTGTCGACGGCACCGGTGTACGTGCAATTGCTACACCACTGCCGTTCCTGACCCATATGCTCGACGCATTTGCCCGGCATGGCATGTTCGATCTAGCGGTTCAAGCCACCGGCGACATCGAAATCGATGGTCACCATACGGTTGAAGACGTTGGGCTCACGCTTGGCGCAGCCATGGAACAGGCGTTAGGCGACCGCGCCGGCCTGGTGCGTTATGGTTCGGCCACGTTGCCCATGGATGAAGTGCTAGCCACGGTGGCAGTCGACTTTTGCGGCCGGCCTGCATTTGTCTGGAACGTAGCCGGCCTTGACGGCAAGTGGATTGGCACATTCGACTGCGAGCTCGCCAAAGAGTTTTTCGCTGCCTTTGCCACCCGCGCCCAGTGCAATCTGCACGTGCTACTGCACTACGGCGGCAATGCCCATCACACGATCGAGTGCATCTTTAAAGCATTTGCGCGCGCATGCGATGCCGCTACCCAGGTTGACCCAAGGCTCGGCGGTGCCGTACCGTCAACCAAAGGGACGCTAAGCGTGTGAAGAACGTCGTCCTTGTTGATGTCTGCTCGGGTAACCTGCGCTCAGTTGCCCGCGCGTTGACGGCTGCCGGGGCCACGGTAACCCAAACGCGCGATCCTGATATTGTCCGGAACGCGGACAAAATCGTGGTTCCCGGCCAAGGCGCATTCGGCGCGTTTGTGCGTGGCCTTGCGGCCACGGGGCTCGGCGACGTGTTGACCGAGCGACTGCGCGCCGGCACGCCCTACCTTGGCATCTGCTTAGGCATGCAAGTGTTATTCGAAAGCAGCGACGAAGATGGCCGTGCGCAAGCTGGCGCTGTCACCGCACCGTTGCCAGGGCTCGGCTTGATTGCGGGTCGAGTGGTGCGCCTGGCGCCAGGCCCACGCTTAAAAATTCCCCATATGGGTTGGAATCAAGTGCATCGGCCCACCGATATTGTCCGGCGACCGGACGCTGCGCTGTTAGGCATCCCCGACGGCGCCCATGTCTACTTCGTGCACTCGTATGCAGTGCAACCGCGCGATCGCAAGGTGATTGCGCTAACCACCGACTACGGTGGCGAGTTTTGTTCGGCGGTGCGGCAAGCCAATCTGTTTGCGTGCCAGTTTCACCCTGAAAAGAGCCAAGCCGTTGGGTTGGCCATCTTGCGCAACTTCGTCGAGGACCGTTCCTAATGTTGGTATTCCCTGCGATTGATCTGTTAGGTGGCAATGCCGTGCGCCTGCGCGAAGGCAAACGCGACCAAGTCACCGTATTTTCCAACAATCCCGTCGAGTTTGTGCTTGGCCTAGCGCGGCCAGGCGTTACGCGGTTGCATGTGGTTGATCTTGATGGCGCATTCGCAGGCGCGCCAGTGCAAACCGGGTTGTTAACGCAGATCATCAAAGCCAGCCCGATTCCCGTCGAAGTTGGCGGTGGCATTCGCGATCGAGCGGCCATCGATGCAGTCTTTGCGATCGGTGCGCAGTACGTTGTGTTGGGCACCGCAGCCGTGAAGTCGCCAGCGCTGGTCGAAGCCGCTTGTCGCGCTTACCCGGGCAAGATCGTCGTCGCCGTCGATGCACGCGATGGCATCGTCGCCGTCGACGGCTGGACCGCAAGTGGCAATGTTTCGGCGATCGAATTAGGCCAGCGCGCCAGTGCGTGGGGCGCCGCCGCGTTGCTGTACACCGACATTGCGCGCGACGGCACCCATGTCGGGCCGAATGTCGAAGCAACCGCAGCACTTGCAGCAGCGGTTGATTGTGATGTCATTGCCTCGGGTGGTGTTGGTTCGCTCAATGATCTTGCGCGTTTGCGCGACGCCAAGATTCCGGCCGTGGTGGTTGGCCGCGCCATCTACGATCACCATTTTACCGTCGACGAAGCGGTCGCAACGGCCACGCACGGAGCCAGCGCGTGTTAACTCGCCGCATAATTCCGTGCCTTGATGTCAAAGATGGCCGGGTCGTCAAAGGCATCAATTTTCTGCAGCTGCGCGACGCTGGCGATCCAGTTGAACAAGCCGCGGCCTACGACGCCCAAGGCGCCGATGAAATTTGTTTCCTCGATATTTCGGCGGCACCCGAAGGCCGCGCCACCCTTGTCGATGTAGTAGCACGCACAGCCGATCGGCTTTTTGTGCCGCTCACCGTCGGTGGCGGCGTACGCTCGGTGGCCGATGCCGAACGCTTGCTTGAAGCTGGCGCCGATAAGATCGCGATCAATACAGCAGCGATTCGCACGCCGGAATTGATCAGCGCCCTCGCCGACCGCTTTGGCAACCAAGCAATCGTTGTTGCGATCGACGCCAAAGCACGACCAAGCAGTGGCTGGAGCGTCTATAGCCACGGCGGCCGCACCGACGAAAACCTCGATGCCGAAGCCTGGGCCGCACGCGTAGTTGAACTCGGCGCTGGCGAGATTCTGCTCACCAGCATGGACCGCGACGGCACTGGCAAGGGCTACGACTGCGCCTTACTCGAAGCCATCGCACGTGCAGCCTCGGTGCCCGTCATTGCGTCGGGCGGCGTCGGCAACTTGCAACATCTCGCCGACGGCCTACGCGCGGGCGCCGATGCTGTGCTCGCGGCTTCGATTTTTCACTTTGGCCAACACACCATCGGCCAAGCCAAAGAATTCCTCGCCTCCGCCGGCTTGCCAGTGCGACGTTAACCACCGTTAACCGACGAGCGATTGCGCTCGCTCGCTTGCAGCCTGCCGCAATCGATCATCAACGTTGATCGTGGCAATCCGATCGAGCAACACGTTGAGGTCGACAAGCTTTGCGCCCAACGCAGCAGCAGCATACGCGGAGTCTTTTTCGCGGCCCGCAACCAGTTTTGCGGCCACCAAATCATGCACATCAAGACACAACCCCGTAGCGCCGCGAGTGTTGGGATTTTGAACTCGCACCAAGCGCTCCTGCCAGCCAACTGGCAAGCTTGCAGTTTGTTCGCTCGCGCCCTCCGCGTAGTAACCGAAGGTCATATGAAACGGAGAGAGTTCACCAATGGAACCTTCAATTAAGTCCGCGCGTTCGGGAAAATTCTTTGGATAGACATCCGCTTCGTCGCTTAAGAGCATCGCCGCAGGCGCGTTCGGAAAACTGCCCAACACCGCTTGGCTGCCAATAACAATGATTTCATCGTCACCCGAAATCACGGCAGCTGCGCGAATGATATGTTCCAACGCAGCGCGATTCACCGCGGTTCCGCCCCTACGCTCGCCCAAAGCTGCCACCTTTGCTGTGGACTCAACGCGCCTGCAAACGGCGAGCACTGCCGCAAATCACGCATCGGTTCACTATCAGTCTGGATAGCTTCGCATAACTCTGGCCATGGCCGCGCAAGCAACTCTCGCCATTTCGCTATGTAGACCTGGTGCGTTGTACCTTGCGTTTCAGCGCGAACTAAGTTGCGCAATGCCAATGCTATCGTCGCCTCGCTCAACTCGCGTGCAATTTCGCGATGGTAGGCAATGCTGCGTAGTTCGGAACGCCGTGACATCAATCAATAAGCTATCTCATTGCTACGTTCGACGCCAGCAGGCGTTTCGGGGCTCACTCCGCGCAGCTCTAAAACCGATCGTAGCCAAGCGACAGCGCGATATGGGTAACCGTACCGATCGATGGGCCAGCGAAATAGAAGCGTGCATCCACGGCGAGATTCAGTCGACGAGCTTTGCCTTCTGACGTCTTTTTAAACGGATACCAACCGGCGCGCACTTCGGCGAGCGGCCCCGATGGATTGTTGAGGACGCCGTAACCAACGCCGCCGCCCACAAACAGCCGCACCGGAAGCGTGTATTCGCCGACGACAGCCGTAGCCAAATTGCCTGTCAGCCCAGATGTTGCGCCAATTTTGGCCGTCCCCAATGAGATGTGCGAATGCACGTAAAGCCCCAGCGCTGCATTGAGCTGCGCACCGATGCGCCAATCAACACCGTACAATTGGCCCGTTAGTCCAGCGGATGGGCCCGAGCCCGTTTCTTGTCCAACCGAAATCGAAAAACCGTTGCGAAAGGTCAGGCCTTGCTCGACCACGGGCTCGTCGTCAGCTGGCGCTGTGATGGGTTTCACCGCCGCAGCTGGCGCGCTTGCATCCGCATCCGTGGGCGTTGTCGGCGCCGGTGCGTCGCCTTCGGGGTCGATCGATTTGAGATCGGTTGCACCCGCCAGCGTTGGCGCGAACACACCAACCGACACAATCAGCAAAGTTGTACAGCGAAGCATAGAGGAGCACCTTACATTCTGTGAGAATTTCTCTCACGACGGCGGCGAGCAACGTTATCATGCGAACGCCTCTTTGCTGCAAGATTCGTCGCCAACCTCGGGTGCGTGTGCGCGTGCCCGCTTATCGGGGCATCGCACGCAGGTGCTTCACTGACATTTTCGATTCACACACGTCAACCCTGGTGCACAAAGCCAATCAGGGTCGCGGCACTCACCGCCTGCGCGAATTTGCGCGCACTTGTGCAACGTGGCATCGCACACACCGCCCAGCGCTGCGCAGTCGTCAACGAACGGTTGATGCTTGCCATCGCCGTCGCTGTTGCATTGCTCGATCAACAGATTGCCGCGGCAGAACGGCACGAACGCAGCGCCAGTTTGTTCACAGGTGATGCCGGTTGCCGTTTTGCAACGATAGTTGCGAATCGACAAGTCCAACATGCAAACAGCGTCATCGGTAGTGCAACGCGCGACCGTGGCTTGGCCGCTCAACACAAACACGCCACACGGGCCACCATCATCCATGGTGCACAACGCTTCGGTATCGGTTGCGCTGAAGTTTTCACAGCTCGCTTCGCCCGCGTTGCGAAAAAACTTTTTGCACGTCAGTTGCACCGTGGTCGCAGCGCTATCGGCTTGCCCATCAAAATCGGTATCGGTGGTGCACAAACTTACCGTCTTCGAATCGACGCACTTCAGCGACGCGGCGCCCGGCGTGCATGGCGCACTATCGACGACGGCAGCCGCGGCATCAACTACGACGGCTGGCGCATCAACGCTAGCTGGCGGATCGGTTTGGTTGCATGCAGCGATACTGAGAAACATAGCGGCACAAACAATGCGCGTGAGCTCCATGGTTCGCCTGTAACACGCACGCTGCGGCAGTTTCACCACGGCACGCCACGGCCCGACTAACGGCGCCCGACCGGCGGCAAGATTTTTCGCTGCGTGGCAACGGTACCTGCTACGCTCAGCTCGTTACTGCAAAGGACGCGCATGGGGTTCGACATCAATGTGTCACGATTCGAAGGCGGAGTAGCTGCAGCGATCGATCAGCCGACGTTGCAAGCATTTCTGGCACGCGCCGGCGCCGTGCTCGACTTGCGGGCAACCTACCTGGTCGACTTCGCTGATGGTGGCGCACTGCTGCTCACGGCCAGTTGCCTGAAGGCATCAAGCATCCAGGGCTGGCCACCGACGGCGCTACATTGCACGCGTTGTTGGCAGGCACGTTCGCCGAGTGGCACAGCTACCGTGATCGCGTGTTAGCAAATCTGCAACGCAGCTAAGCGGCTACTCGACCACGGTGCCAGGATCCGAGCCTTCAACCGACCACTGGAAGTTGTCAAGCAACACCAGCGAGTCAAGCGAAGAGTCGCTGGTATCCCAAATCGCAATACGCAGCTTGATCACTTCACCACCGACGACGTTGCCACGCGTAACCAGCCAACCGGTGCCGCCGCCCATCAAGCTGTTGCTGTCGCACGAACCGGGACGTGGCGTATCGAAGCCCGTGCCCGCCAATTCCGTTGTGCTTTGGCAGGTGGTGATCGAACCTGTGTCGCCTTCGGCGCAGCCAGTTTCACCATTGACGCATTGGTTGAACAAACCAGTGCCGGTGCCGTTGGCTGAGTACGCCAAGTTCACGCCAACCGGATACTTGCCACCGCCGGCATCTTGGTAAAACGCCAAATTTTTGTCGGCTGGGTTCGCCGGCATGCCGTTGAAGGTAGAGTCCAACAAGACGACAAAGAAATCGTTGAACGGCGAGCAGGTGTACTCTGGAAATTCCGAGCTGAAGAAGTTCGACGCCAAGCTAAACGACTTCGCATTCGACGGCACCCGCACGGTCAACGTCAACATGATGGGATCGTTGGCGCGCGCGCCAAATGGCTCTGGACAGCCCGGCGCATTGGGCAACTTGCCGCCATTGGCCGACAGAAAATCGGCAGGAAAAGGCGATGCGGCGCTCACTGAACTAGCAGAGTCGAACTCAGCGTACGCCGGATTCATATCGTTTTTGCCGGCGGCTGCCCCCGTCGATAAAATGGCGAGAGAACTGCCAGCTTTCGGCAAAACCGTGCTGCCAAATTTAGCGCGAATCGAGCGCTGCACCGCAGCAGGCAGCCCGGTGCCATCAGCTTTGGTGAACTGGGCACTGATCACGCCCCAGCTTTTGTCCGTGGCAGTGGTCACCTTGCACAAGTCCATGGCCCGCACATAATCGAGCGGCAGATTGCTATTCGATTGCAAGGTGCTGTCACACGAGGCCTGAGGATTGTCGACCATGCCGTCGCAATCGTCGTCGACGCTGTTGCCGGCAATTTCAAACGAGCCGGGATTTACCAAGCCAGGTTTGCTGCATTGGATGCTGTCACAGCAGTCACCTTGACACGTGGTGAACCCGTCACCGTCGAGATCGGTATCTTCGTCAACCGCGCCGCTGCAGTTGTCATCAAGGTTGTTGCCGCACAGCTCTGCACCTGGCAAGACTTCGCCAACGCATGGCCCCCAGGTTTTGTCAGCGGCGCATGTTTTCGAGCCGTCTTTACAGCTGCCAACATTTTGGGTGTCTTTGGTGCCGTTGTAGCACTTGCTGATTTTGCCAGGCTCGCACGGCAAGTCGTAGCAAGCGCCAGCCATACAGCCTTGATCGCTGTTGCACTGATTGCCACAGGCGCCGCAATTCGCTGGATCGGTTTCCAGCATTGCGGGATCGGAACAATTACGTGCGGCAGGACCACATGCCGCTGCAAGTAACGCCACTGCGCTGAGCGCAGCCACTTCAACCAACCGTTGAATCGCTTTCATGGCGCGCACCATACGCCGGTCATCGGGCGAATTCCCAGCACTAACGAGCGATGAACTGGGCCAAAATGCGCATGGTCAAGCCCCACACAGCATGCTCTCCAAACTGCCACGAAGGAAACGTATTGTTACGGAACGATATGGAACTATTAAGTTTTCCGTCAGCTGCCAAATGCAGTGGAAACCAAAACCAGGTAGTCGCTTCGGCACTGAGCGCGATCTGTGGCTCATGCTCCAACGAAAATAAAAAAGGTGTCACCGGCATGCCCTTGGGCCCGGCTGAAAACGGATGCAGCGCTTCAGCATGGCCATGATACGGCGAGCCGCGCAGATCGACCGCGGTTTCTTCATGGGTTTCTCGCAGTGCCGTTGTGTACAAGTCGGCATCGCTGCGCTCGAACCTTCCGCCAGGCAACGCGATCTGCCCCGACCATGGGTCCCCTTCGCGTTCAGCGCGCTTGAGCAATAGCGTGTGCGGTGCGCCGTCGATCGCACGCACGATAACTGAAACGGCAGCACAACGTGCAACGTGAGCAGGATCAGGAACCGGACGTGCAGGCGTGACCCGGGTAATCATCCGTTGCAACAACTCGGTCACCGTTGCAATGTAGCAAACAACAAGCCTACTGCCATCGCTGCCACGAACCCAAGTGCAGCCGGCGATCCGGCGACCGATGCAACCAATGCGGGCCCCGGACAATAACCTGCCAAGCCCCAGCCAACACCAAACAAGGCTGCGCCACCAACTAATTTGCGATCAATCTTCGTCGGAGTTGGCCACACCAATGGTGCAAGCACGGCACTGCGCCGACGGCGCATCAACGCGGCAACCGGTGCATACACAACGATGGCGGCCGCCATCACCAGCGCCAGATTGGGCTGCCACGCCGCCCAGCCGTGCGTGACATCAAGGAACCCAATGACATTGCTTGGTGCTGTCATGCCCGATAGCAGCAGCCCAGCAGCAAACAGCCCGCCGCCAACGACGGCCAGCGCAAACGATGTGCGCGGCGCGCTCATGCCGCACCTCGCAACCGTGCAACAACAGCGACGGTAATCGCCGCCGTAATCATAAATACCGGCACCGCGACCAACGACCGCGGTGAACCTCGACCGATGCCACAAACACCGTGCCCGCTAGTGCAACCATTGCTGGTGCCAGCGCCAAACCCAACGATCAACCCAGCTGGCACGGTAAGCCACCATGGCGAAACGCTGGCGCCGACCGATTGCGGCCACAATGCAGCAAGCAACGCACCAATAGCGAGCAAACCGGCGAGAAAGCCAAACCGAAACTCGCGACCGTCGCGCTGCAAGCTGTTGGCGACGATGCCACTGATGCCTGCAATACGGCCATGAAACACCAGCACAACTGCGCTGCCGAGGCCGATCAACACGCCACCAATGACACTTTCGATCACCGACGTATGCATGTTTGCACTGTAGCATGCGACCTGGACGACTGTCTAACATAACGGATAAGCGCCAAAGGATCGTGAACACGCGGCAACATGTGAAACGAAACCAACAGGTTGACGGGTTGGAACGTTGCTGTACGGATAACCAAACGGCTGCCAATTGGCGAACTTATTGCAATGGCCGCATGCCATGCATCAACGCATCAGTACGTATGTGATCTTGGCGGCCACGGGATTGCTGCACGGTTGTTACTTGCCTGCAAACAGTGGCGGCACACCGCCGCCATCGCAGCCGACTTATCAGCCAAGCTATGCATCGGCTGATGACCAACCGCAGCCGTATTACGCGCAACCCGCGCCGTATCGCCCATCGTACGAGCCTGACAACATCCGCGACGACGATGATGAGCAGGACATTCGCGAACATCGTGAACATCGCGAACATCGTGAATACGGCGGGCGGCGCCTCGCGCAAAAAGAATGTAAGTCTGACTTTGGCCGAACGGTCTGTGGTTTTCACTGCGCGTCTGGCTTTGGTAACGTGCAATGCGCCAACACGCCGGCAGGTGCCTGCGATGCTGCATTTGGGCGAATCACCTGCTGGGATCCGCCCGGCGCTGATACCCGCTACGAGCCCGACATCCATGCAGAGTGCAAGAGTGCCTTTGGCCGAACCGAATGTGGCTATGGCTGCGCCGAAGGCTTCGGCCGTGTGCAATGTGCCACCCGGCCAGGTGGCGTTTGCCAAGCCGCGTACGGCAACATCACCTGCGTCGAACCATAGTTATCTCATTCATATCTATGTTGATTTACGAACGGGTGGCTTTATGAACGGGTGGCTGGCACCCGTTCCACTGGGGCACCCGTTCCACTGGCACCCGTTCCACTAGCACCCGTTCCACTACTTTGTGATGCCGTTGCGTTCAAGCTCGTGCCACAAACGTTCTTGCGAGACGCCAACCAAGGTGCGAGCGCGGCGCTTTTGGCCGAAGGACTCGGCTTCTGCGGGGGCCGTATCGACTGGTGGTTGCGCTTCGACGGTTAGGTCGCGCAGGAACTCGGTGGTGGTTGGCGATGGCACCGCCGCGATGGTGGCAATCGAGCCACGCGCCAATGGCCCCGCCGGATTCACGCTACTAAGGGTATTCGACGGCACTGGCCGAGTTTGTTGCACGTCGTGCGACGCCAGCGGCAACTTGAGCTGCGCAACCGTAACGACCTCACTGTTGCTGGCGGCCGCAGCTTTGACGACGTCACGCAATTGCCGCACGTTTTCCGGCCAAGAATACGCGAGCAAGGCAGCCTCGGCGGCCGGTTCGAACTCACGGCCACCAGCAAAGTGGCGCGCGAGTGACAAAATATCGTCGCTGCGATAACGCAACGCTGGCACATGCAGCTGCACGGCAGTCATGCGGTAGTACAAATCTTCGCGCACCAGTGCTTGCCCCATGCCTTCGAGGTTGCAGCTCGACGTGATGATCACGCGCACGTCAACCACATACTCTTGCTGCGTATCGACGGCAACAAAGCTGCGGCTTTGCAGCAGTTGCAAAACCTTGGCTTGCAACTCGTGCGACAACATTGAGATC
>ERZ795056.2519-NODE-2519-length-20301-cov-9.084856_pt1 | contig 20301 bp, 15 predicted proteins | sample MGYA00375140_ERZ795056 | MGnify/ENA primary metagenome ERZ795056 (study PRJEB30185, sample SAMN05720227) | activated sludge metagenome | isolation source: Anaerobic digester | place: USA | collected 2015-03-09 ... | reverse complement strand
AGCAAAAGATACCATCAGCATTGCCGTGGTGCAGCCCTTTACCATCAATTATTCCACCTCCGATACCATTTGCCTTGGCGAAAGGATACAACTGGGTGCAAGCGGTGCACCACAGGGATATATCTGGTCGCCGGCCACCGGGCTCAACAGCAGTACCATTGCCAACCCGCTTGCCTCGCCCACTATCAGTACCACCTACCGCGTTATCGGTTACGACAATTTCAACTGCTTTAGCGATACCGGGTATGTAACCATTGGCGTTGGGCAGATTCCCACGGTTGACCTCGGAACAGGCGGCGAAGTAATTGCCGGAAACCAGGTGCCCCTTCAACCGGTTCTTACCAACGGACCCTTTGTAAATTATGCCTGGACGCCAACTACCGGCCTCAGTTGCACCAACTGCCGCAACCCTGTTGCCACCATCACCACCAATGTTACTTACAGCCTTACGGTAACCAACCCTTATGGCTGCAGCGCTACTGATACCATTGGTTTCAGGGTACAGTGTGTGGAAAGCGAACAGGTTTATATACCCAATGCCTTTAGCCCCGATAACGATGGGGTGAATGATGTATTTATGGTACGCGGCAAAGGCCTTGCAAGGGTAAAACATTTCAGGGTATTCAACCGCGTAGGGCAGGTAGTATTTGAACGCAACAACTTTGATGCCAACGATCCCACGCAGGGCTGGGATGGAAGGGTAAACGGTATTCCCGCCTCGCCCGATGTATATGTGTACACGGCTGAATTGCTTTGTACGGGAGGGGTAAGTTATTACAAGAAGGGGAATGTGACGTTGGTGAGGTAGGGGGGAAATTGAAAGTTTTATTTATCACCAATTACCACAAAGAACACCGACCTTTATACTGGTTATATAAAACAAATAATCGTAATGCGATGAAATGGTTAAATTATGCCATGTTTCTCGTGTTGGTGCAATTGATATTGGGTTGCGGCAACCAAGGCAATAAAAGTAAGGAAGTCAGTAAAATCGAACCCGGAACCCCTGTCAGCGATAGCTTTTCCCTTAAGGATAATAAAGACAGCCTGAGCTATGCGCTTGGATACAGCGTTGGCAAGAACTATGCGAATATGGGTGTGGAACTAAGTGCGTTGGCCTACACAAAAGCCGTTGAAGACGGGCTGGCCGGAAATGCCCCCAAACTGGATGATAACCAAAGCATGGCAGTCCTTTCAGCATTTCAACAGGTTTTGTCAAAAAAACATGAAAATGAACAGGCAAAGAAGAATGCTGAATTTCTGGCAATGAATGCAAGGTTTCTTGCCGAAAACAAGGTAAAGCCCGGAGTAGTGGAGTTGGCAAGCGGTTTGCAGTACCTGGTGTTAAAAGAAGGGATAGGGCCAAAACCTACTCCGGATGATCAGGTCACCATTTATGTGCTCGCTTCGTTGATGGATGGCAGGATTATCCAAAACTCCCGCGAAAATGGTCATCCTTCAACAGTAGAAATAAAATCCCTGATACCGGCCTGGAGGGAAATACTGCCATTGATGAACGAAGGTGCAAGCTACAAAATCTGGTCTCCCCCTTCACTTGCTTATGGCGAAAATGGTATTGCAACCATAGTTGGGCCTAATGCAGTAATGATATTTGAAATTGAACTGTTGAAGGTAATTGCTAAGGAGAATAATTAGTAGGTTTTCGACTTTGTTTTCTATTTCAGCAGATCTAACTTTCCCCTGATGAAATTATTTGTTGGGCAAATAGGCCGACAACCAGAGATATTGGTTTTTTGTACGGTAATTATCCGTACATTCGTAAAAATAATTTTCTATGAGCACAGTAATATCAAAGTCATCATCAAGGAAGATTATTTCCAAAAAAGAAGATATAAAGGATGTGGTGAATAAAGAAAGTCGTAAATCAAAATCGGGGTCTTATGCCCGTTTTGACACCCGTTTGCCCATCGAAACAAAGGAAATAATTGAACGAGCTGCCGCAATAAAAGGATTTAAATCTGTTTCAGAATTTGTTATTCATTTTTCGTCAGAGGCAGCCCTATCCATTATCGAAAGGCATAACAGGGTATTAGCTTCTGATAGGGATCAGGCCATTTTTTTTGATGCATTGTTAAACCCACCGATACCTGAAAGAGCATTGGTTGAGGCAGCCAAACGGCATAAAGCTCAAACAGAAGCAAAATGACTTACCTGACCACCCTTTTATCCGAAACTCATCAAAAGGAAAAATTCAGGTGCGGAAAGGAAATGCTTGATGTGTATATGCACCGTCAGGCCGGGCAGGATATGAAAAAGAAGGTCTCAACCTGTTTTGTACTTTCAGATGACCAATTAACCATAAAAGGTTATTACACCCTTTCGGCCGGTTCCATACCAAGGGCTCAAATTCCGGAAAATATAAGTAAAAAGCTTCCGCGATATGAGGATATGCCGGTGATACTGCTTGGAAGGTTGGCAGTGGATTCGACTTTTAAGGGTCAGGGCTTAGGTGAAATGTTGCTTTTGGATGCACTGAAAAGAAGTTTTGACAGCGCTTCTGATGCTATTGGCGCTGTAGCAGTTGTGGTTGATCCTTTGGATAAAGATGCCCAATCTTTTTATGAGAAATACGGGTTTATTTACCTTCCGGATAGTGGAAGGATGTTTTTCCCGATGAAGACGATTGGAATGCTTTTTAACTGATTGATTACCAACAAAAAAGACCCACATTGCTGTGAGTCTTCGTTTGTGGTGTGGGCCGGAATCGAACCGGCGACACAAGGATTTTCAGTCCTTTGCTCTACCAACTGAGCTACCGCACCTCAAAAAATTACAATTTTCAAATCCCAAATTCCAAACCTAAAAAGTAGAATCAACCCATTTTGGAATTTGGAATTTCGTCCTTTGGAATTTTCAAATTGGGTTGCAAATATAGGCCCGAACACCAAATCAAGAAAAATATTTTTCCGGTAGCTTACCTTTACCGGCAAACAACCGGCATTTTCCATTGAATTGTTCAGTAAAAAAGGATGAAATGCCCAAAAACGGGAAAACTTTGAGCGCAATGTCCCCTGCGGAAGACATTGCTTAAACATAATAAAGCATGAAATCTCCCATCGTACTCAAGCTTGGAACGGCAGCTATTACCCTGCCAAACGGGCTCATCAATAAACCACTCCTCCGGCATATTTGTGCTCAGGTGGCCGCATTGGCCAAAGAACGGCCCATTATTATGGTATCAAGCGGGGCGGTGGGCAGCGGTAAGCCGTTTATCGCAACATACAAGGGAACCATTAACCAGAAAAAAGCGGCGGCGGCCATAGGAAACCCGCTGCTGATGGCACAATACGCCAAAAACTTTGCCGCCTATGGAATTACCGTAGGGCAGTGCCTGCTCGAACGGAGCCATTTCAACCACCGCGAACGGTTTGTACAACTGAAAGCAACCATAACTGAACTTTGGAAAAACGGTATCATCCCCATTGCGAATGATAATGATGTGGTAAACGATCGGGAGCTTCGTTTCAGCGATAACGATGAATTGGCTACCCTCCTGGCAGTAGCTTTTGATGCCCATAAACTCCTGATTGGCTCTTCGGTTGCCGGATTGCTTGATGCGGATGGAAAGGTGGTGACGGTGGTAAGTGCCATTGATGAAACCCTGTTTGGCCTGGTAAAACCCGAAAAAAGTGCGCAGGGCCTTGGCGGCATGGCAAGCAAACTGAGCCATACCCGGGTAGCTACCGGTATGGGGATTGAAACGATTATTTTCAATGCAAAAAGCAAAAATGGGATTACCGATGCAATGGCCGGCAAAACAGGCACCCGCTTTTCGCCGCAAAAAAGCACGCTCAATGCGCGTCAGCGTTGGTTGCTGAGTGGCCATACCCATGGCGTGGTGGTGGTAGACGATGGCGCTGCAAAAGCAGTGTTGGCAAGAAAAAGCCTGTTGGCAGTTGGGGTAAAAGACGTGAAAGGCCATTTTGTAAAAGGCGAAATGATTGAGATTGAAAACACGGATGGCGTGCTGATTGCCATGGCAAAGGCCAAAATGCAGGCAAATGAAATTGGGCCGGAAACACGTTCGCAGGTGTTGGCGCATGCCAATGATATGGTGTTGGTTTGAATGTAGGGGCGCGCGGCCGTGCGCCCCTACATTCAAACCAACACGTTTTTCCAAATAATTTATAAAATGTCAAAAACAACCTCCATCATCCCCCAACTGCATGCGGCCAAAATAGCCTCCCGCGGCATTAACCGGCTCGATGATAACACACGCAAAAAGGTAACCATTGCCATTGCTAAAGCGCTGCGTGAACAAATCAACGGTATTCTTACTGCAAATGGAGAGGATTTGAAAGCAATGGACAAGGAAAACCCCTTGTACGACCGCTTGCAGTTAACGGCTGAAAGAATTGCGGCCATTTCAGATGCAACTGAAATGGTAGCTACCCTTGAGGATCCCGGAGGGAAAATTTTGAGCAAAACAACACATCCCAATGGACTGGAGATTGTGAAAATGACTGTACCACTTGGAGTAGTTGGCGCTATTTACGAAGCACGCCCAAACGTAACCGTTGACATCAGCGTATTGTGCCTGCGCAGTGGCAATGCCGTGGTACTCAAAGGCGGCAGTGATGCCCACCATACCAATCTTTTCCTGGTGAAAATGATGCAGGAGGTGCTTGCTGCTTGTGGCCTTCCCACCGAAGCCATTACCCTGCTCCCCCCGCAACGCGAAGCCGTGGGCGAATTGCTGACCGCCACCCGTTATGTGGATGTAATTATCCCCCGTGGCAGCCAGGGATTGATTGATTTTGTGCGAAAAAACGCCACGGTTCCCACCATTGAAACCGGTGCAGGTGTTTGCCATACCTATGTACATGAAAAGGCGGATCTGAAAAAAGCGGCAGCTATCGTGGTAAATGCCAAAACCCAACGGCCTTCGGTTTGTAATGCGCTCGATACCGTGCTTGTTGATGAAAATATTGCAGCTGATTTTCTTCCACTGCTCATTCCCGGTTTTCTTCCCTTTAATGAGGGCGTTTATGCCGACGAAAAGGCCTTCGCCATCTTTTCACAAAATGGTTATACGAACCTGCAACACGCTACTGCAGATGATTTTGGCCGGGAATACCTCAGCCAGAACTGCTCAGTAAAAACGGTAAAGGGTTTGACCGAAGCCCTTGACCATATTGCGCAATACAGCAGCCGCCACAGCGAAGCCATTATTACCGAAGACGCTCTTGTTGCCGAAACCTTTTTACATGAAGTGGATGCAGCGGCCGTGTACCACAATGCAAGCACCCGCTTTACTGATGGCGGCGAATTTGGCCTTGGCGCCGAATTGGGCATCAGTACCCAAAAACTGCATGCCCGAGGACCTTTTGCATTGGAGAAACTTGTTTGCGAAAAATGGGTGGTTAGGGGGAACGGGCAGGTACGGTAGAACATGGTTGAATGTAGGGGCAAACGGCCGTGCGTCCCTACATTGGACGTCCCTGCCATGTTTTTCCGCATAATTTTATAATGAAAATGAAAAACAATACGGGACAGAATTGGCAAGGGCAGAGGAAATCATGCCTGATTAAAGAAAAAACCATCATACAATCAAAGTATTTTTTTAAAAGGTATTTTTCAAAACAGTACATTTATACAAACTAACGCTTGTTAGCCTATATTTGCAGCGCGAAAAAGATAACGCCAGGGTAATATGCATTTTGAAACGAGTGAGATAACGAAAGAAGTAGCCGCTGCAGCCCGCGAATTTGCCCTTCAGCACATAAAACCACATGTAATGACCTGGGATGAAAGCCAGGAATTTCCAAGGCATGTATTTGAAGCAATGGGTAAACTAGGATTAATGGGCGTGGTTATTCCCGAAAAATATGGTGGTGCCGGTCTCGGTTACTTTGAATATAGCGCAATTATCCAGGAAATTTCAAAAGTTTGTGGCAGCATTGGCCTGAGCCTTGCCGCCCATAACAGTTTGTGCACCAATCATATATATACTTTTGGCAACGAGGAGCAGCGTATGAAATACCTGCCAAAACTCACCCATGCCGAGCATATTGGCGCCTGGGGATTAACAGAACCTAATACCGGGAGCGATGCCGGCAATATGAGCACTACTGCCGTAAAAGAGGGTGATGAATGGGTGCTGAATGGCACCAAAAACTGGATTACCCACGGCAGAAGCGGCGATGTGGCCGTGGTAATTGCCCGCACCGGCGAACCCCGCACAAGTGGAAATGCCACCGCTTTTATTGTAGAACGCGGTACCCCCGGTTTTGCAGGTGGCAAAAAAGAGAATAAACTTGGTATGCGTGCTAGCGAAACCGCCGAAATGATATTTGACAACTGCCGTATTCCCGATGAAAACCGCCTTGGAGAGGTAGGGGATGGTTTCAGGCAGGCATTAAAAATACTGGATGGCGGCCGCATCAGCATTGCTGCCTTAAGCCTTGGTATTGCTAAAGGCGCTTACGAAGCTTCTCTGCAATATGCAAAGGAGCGTTACCAGTTTGATCAGCCCATTGCCAGTTTTCAGGGCATCAGTTTTAAACTTGCCGATATGGCAACCGAAATTGCCGCAGCCGAAATGCTGATTAACCAGGCCTGCCACAACAAACATATTGGTGAAAAACTTACCAAAGAAGGCGCAATGGCCAAATACTATGCAAGCGAGGTAGCCGTTAAGGTGAGTACCGATGCGGTTCAGATATTTGGCGGCTATGGATACACAAAAGATTTCCCCGTAGAAAAATACTATCGCGACAGCAAACTATGCACCATTGGCGAAGGCACAAGCGAAATTCAAAAAATCGTGATTGCCCGCGATGTGCTGAATTAGCGGCGATTTTTTAACAAGGCTGATTGCTTGCTTGTGAAGCGGCTCCCGTTTGGGGGTCGCTTTTATTTTGACCGGTTTTTTACCAGGTTTTGAAGGTAATTTTTTGAACTGGCTGTATGAATAATCCCAATTATTAATACCGTATTTGACTGACTATCAATCCTGTAGAGAATTTTATATGGATATTTTTTTATGAGTATTCTTCGAACTTTTTTATAACCTAATGAGCGGTTGGAGAAAGGTCTTTGTTCCAATAAATCCAGGGCATCTTGAACATTCGAATAAAACCCCAAAAAGGCAGATTCTGAAATTATTTCATAATAGTAAGCCGCATCTCCAAAATCAAAAAAATACTCATTCAGAAAACTAAGTTTGTAAGGCATGTATCCTGAATTTATCTCTTATCATTTGATCCATTTCTTCACGGCTGTAAGTAATGGCTTCCCCGGATTCAACCATTTTTAGTCTTTCATCTACCAGAATTTTTTCTTCCGTTGTAAGTGTTTCAGCATCTTCTTGCACTAGGCTGTTTTCAAAAATAGGATCATCTTCAGGAAATGATGCCAAAATATCCATTATTGCCTCCCTTCTTTTATTAACAGGCAGCGCCTTAATTTCTTCCGTAGCCGAAACCATAAGTTTAATTTTCAAGCAAGATAATAAAATTCCTTAAAAATATTTTGTTACAGGTCCATACGGGAAGGTTAAAATGGTTTCCCGCTGTAATTTTGCACCATGTTCAATCGTATCGTTTGCGTATTATTTCCTTTCGTTTTTTCCCTCGCCTGCAATAATCCCGAGCCCGCCCCCGAACCCAAAACCATTGCCGCAACTGACCTTGCGCCTAACGAAACCGGGAAAAAGCTTTTTTACGCCAAATGTGCAAGCTGCCATATGGTAAATAAAGACATGACCGGACCCGCGCTAAAAGGTGTGGAAGACCGTTGGCCCGATAAAGAAAAATTGTTTGCCTTTATCCGCAACAGCGAGGAAGTGATCCGCAGCGACAAATACGCCCGCGAACTGTGGCTGGAATGGAACCAAACAGCCATGCTGCCGCATCCGGATCTGAAGGATGAAGATATTCAGGCAATACTGGATTATATTAAACAGGTAGCGCTGTAGGTTTATAGTTGACTAGGTTGACGAGTTGACTGGTTAATTGGTTGACAGGTTATCTCGTCAACTTTCCAACTCGTCAACTCATCAACCTTTCAACCCATTAACTTGTTAACTTAACAACTCATACAGAAAAATGGTCCACATCTACGGCATCCCCAACTGCGATACGGTAAAAAAATCGCTCGACTGGCTGAAGAAAAATAAGGTTGAGTTTACCTTTCATGATTTTAAAAAAGAAGCGATAACAGCTACTCAACTTAAAACATGGAACAAGGCGGTTGGAAAGGATATTTTGCTGAATAAGAAAAGTGCCACCTGGCGCGGATTAACAACCGAAGAGCAGGAATCAGCCGCAACTGAAAAAGGATCGGTAAGACTGATGCAGGAAAAAACAAGTGTAATAAAAAGGCCCGTTGTGGAATGGGCTAATGGTAAAATAACAGCAGGCTTTGATGAAAAAAATTTCTCCGGATGTTTGTAGGCTCTTCCGGCAAAATCACTTCTTTTTCTCCAGCCATTCCATTGCCGGGATGGGTGCGGGCTCTTTAAAGTAAGTTTCGCGAAGCACATCATTAAACCCGTTGGGATTGCTTTTAAAGCTGCTGGATTTATAAAAAATCACACCCTGAACATTCTTTTTATTTCGGATGGCATTCAACATCCGGGGCAACTGTGTGGGGTCTTTACGAGCCAAATTGGTTCCGGTTTCAAAAACACTAACGCCAATATAACAATGCCTGCCATAGGTTTTATTGGCCCACCACTCCAGCAGGGTGAGAAAATCGGCCTTAAGATGCCCTATAGACCAGTAAAGTTGGGGAGTAACATAGTCAATCCAGCCTTTTTCAAGCCATAACAGTACATCGGCATACAGATCGTCGTAATTGGTTTGCCCCGCCTGTGTTTCGCTGCCACGGGGGTCCTGGCTTTTGTTCCGCCATACCCCGAAAGGGCTGATGCCAAATTTTACCCATGGTTTTTCTTCTCTGATAGCTTTTTGTAACTGAACAATAATGGTATCGCAATTGCTGCGGCGCCAGGCATCTTTTTGCATACCCATGCCATATGTTGCAAAACTTTTCTGGTCGGGAAACTCTTTGCCGGGTATGCGGTACGGGTAAAAGTAATCATCCATGTGTATGCCATCAACATCATACCTGTGTACAATATCGCGCACCACATCTGTCACAAATTTTCTTACCTCGGGTATTCCGGGATCAAAGTACTTTGTAATACTTGACCCCTCTCCATAATTTACAAACCATTCGGGGTGCCGCTTAGAGGGGTGATTCGCCGAAACAGAAGAGGTTCTTACATTAAATACCGCCCGGTACGGATTGAGCCAGGCATGAAATTCCATCCCACGCTTATGGGCTTCCTCAATCATAAAAGTAAGCGGATCATAGTATGGGTCCGGGGCCTTGCCCTGCGTTCCGGTCAGGTATTCGCTCCAGGGTTCGTAATCGCTTTTGTAAATGGCATCGCCTGCCGGCCTTATTTGCACCACCACGGCGTTCAGTCCGTTTCTTTTGTGCATATCCAGTATGGTGATAAATTCGCTTTGCTGCTGTTCGGTTGGTAGTCCTTTTTTGCTGGGCCAGTCAATATTGGCTACACTGGCAACCCAGGCGCCGCGAAATTCAGGTTTTTGGGCAAATGAAAAACCGGTTACCAGGGTAAAAACGAAATATAAAAAGGTACGTTTCATGCGGCGAATATAATCCTGCCCTTTGGTTAACCTTGGTCAGCGCCTCAATTTTTGCATATCTGCAACTATTTTAAATAACCGCTTTTACTCTCATAAACAGGAAAAGAGAAGTCAAAAAGTTTTCATGATCAATTTTGCTTCATCCATTTTGTTTTCAGGAATGGGTACGCGATATTCCTGCTTTTGCAAGCCCTGCAGGGTAATGGCTTCCAGCAAAAAGGACAGCCATGAAATATTTCCTTCGGTTTCAAACGTTACTTTCTTCAGCGAAATACCAGCCTGTCCCCATACCTGGAAAGTGCCTCCAACAAAAAGGGCGTTTTTACCAATAATGGCCAGATGCGGCCCTTTTTCAACTATGTTTTTACGGATTACCGGTGCCACAAAAGCAACTATTGCCAATAGCAGGGCAAGCCCCCCGGCAATATAAACCATTAAAATATCCTGTGCCCATACCACAAGACCGGCGCCAACAATCAAAATGAAAATCAATACTACTTTTAGCATGCCCCTGTTTGTAGCTTTATTTTCCTTAAAATCCAATTGTACAAATTGCTGCCAGTATTCCGGTGTGTAATTCCAAATAGCCAATGGTTGTATTGCTGAAATCAATTGGCTGAATGCCCGGGCGCGGCCAATATAAACAAAACCGGTTACAGCCGCTATTATTGCAAGAAACCCCAGCAAAGCAACCAATCCGAAACCGTATTCCATCATATCAATTTCGCTTTTACTAATGAGGATTGCAACAAATATCAAAAGAAAACAAAAAAGAAAGGAAATCCGCATCACCCTTTTTGGCTTATTCGGAATTTGGTTGATGAGGGAATTAATGTCTCCGGTAATTGTATTATTGGTCATAAAAATGGATTATTCCTTTGGCAAATGGATGTCTGTTTTAATGGTTTTTCCTTCGGTAACATTTAGGGTGTTTTCACCTTTATGATGACCCTTAAAATTATACATAACTACAATTTTTCCAGCATTGCTATATTCCATGGGAATTTGTAAAGCATAATGTCCCTTAACATCCGTAAAACTGCGAATTCTTGCACCGCCGCTTACAGTTTTTGATGGAATATAAACAACTGCTCCATCAGCAGGCTGTCCATCGGGCCGGTAAATATTACCTTCAATCCAAAACATTCCCTTCTGGTATATTTTACCATCCACAATCTTATAATAGTCTTTATCATACAGGAGATTTCCGTCAGGTTGTTTTAATTGCAGACCATTTCCGTCAAAATAGCTGATATCGTTATTAGAAGATGATGAAGCGACGATAGAAAAGGTATTAATCCTGCCTGTATTTGCAGGAACTACCTTGTATATACCAGGTTTTAGCGGAACATTTGTCGTCCAGATGATTGAACTGCAATGGGTGTTTGTATAGTCAAATTGTCTCTCTCCCTTCCATGTTCCTATAAGTTCGCCAGAGCTAGACTTAATCCTTAATTCAGTTGGAAAATCTTTAAGATTGAATGCCAGGCTGGAACCTATAACAGTGATAAGCTTTACTTCAATGTATATTCTTAGTTCAGCTTCCCATTTGGATTTTGCTATATCGTTATTTGTTGAAGATCCCTCTTTATTTGGATCTTCAGGGAGTTTATTTGATTTTTCTGAAGCAACCGGTGAAGTTTTATCCCGGTTTGCGGATACCCCTTTCTTAGGCCTCATAATATGGCTGAAACCTGCTCCGCCCGAACTGCTGTTCTGGCTCCAGCTTCCGTTATCCGAATCCAATAGAGTGTAAGTACCTGCCGGAATGGTTGTGTTTGGCCTTACAATCCACACAGCATCCATTACACCGCCCTGACCAATCATTCCATGGGCCTGCCAGGGACCGTAAACCTTTCCCGATTGACTTTTCAGGCCAATGGTGCCGGGTTTTACCCCACGGTTCTGGTAATGGTAATTTTCAATCCTGCTTACATAAGTATCCTCATTCAGGGTAAAAACGGTAGGTTTGGAAGGGGCGCTTCCTACGCTGATTTTATTCCAATTGTCCCAAACCATTTCTTCTTCATCGGGGTTGGCAGGAGCAATGCCTTTTGATACTTCTTTAGGTGCATTTTCCGGGGTTTTTTCTGTCTTAGCAGGGCTTTCAGGCTCCTTCGTTGTAGTCGTTGTGTTTTCCTTTATAGCCTTATCAATAGCCTCAATCCCTTCATTTACTTTATCCAGGAAACCTTTCAACCCTTTCTTTTTATTTTCTGCGGTTTTGATTTCCTTATTATTACCCGATGCAGTTGTTTTATCTTCAACTATTGGCGCAGTTTTCGTTTCTTTCGCATTGGTTGTTTCCTTTTGCAATACAGAAGCAGTTTTGGCATCATTCACCCGCTTTTCCTGCCGGGTAATCATATTGTTTGCATAGCCAAGCATTTCCAAAACCCTTGGATCATTGGTATTATCCGGAAAGCGTTGCCCAATACTGAAATTGATGCCTTGAGGATTAAAATTGGGGCCGGGCGGCCTTCCCGCTTCCACTTCCTTCTTCTGCTGCAAAAACCATTGATAGGTTTTTTCCTGCTCACCAAGTTGCATTTTAGCCGTTGCAATGGCTGCCTTATGGTTGTCGGCATCGGCCTTAAAAAGCACCCATTCTTTTTGATGCTGCTCCGCTATTTCCAGCCCCTTTTGCCATTCCTTATTTTTAAAGGCGCCGCCACTTTGCTGCTGATATAATTTATTGGCATCATTGTATTGTGTGGTGAGCGTTTGAACCTGTTTTTGTAAATCAAGGCTATACCGGTTTGCAGTTCCGCCGGGCATCATGGTTTGCAGAGAGGAAAGCTTTTTGACGAGTTCAGTGGCAACAGGCAAGTTTTTGTCGCCAACGGCTTTTTTAATCTCTTCTCCATTGGCAATTACCGCAGGCCATTGTTTCTGCCACCCCTTCACTTCGGCAATTCTTGCCTTCAGGTTTGCATCTCCGGGCTGATATTGCAGCGCCTTTTCATAAGCCTCGAGCGAAGCCGGAAAATTCCGCTGATAGGCCGAATCTTTACCCGCTTTTGTACATAAGGGTACAAGTTGCGCCGTAATGGGTGCTGCAGTTTTGGGATCAATACGCAGCAATTCATCGTTCAATTCGGTAGCTTTCTTCCAGTTTCCCTTCGCCATTTCCTCTTTCACCAGCAGCATATTGCTATCGAATGCTTTCTTTTTAAGGTTGGCCGTTTTTACCTCCTCTGCCGAAATGCTGGCCTGGTAAGTTGCAAGGGCTGTACCCAAAACAATGTTTTCTTTACCTTTTATGATAACTTCTGCCACAATGGTGCCGGTTTGGCCTGCTGTAATCCGCGCATCGCGGCTTGTTGGGTTGCTAATGGTAGCTTCGCCGCTTTTTACCGTCCACTGATAGGTTACCCCTTCGGGCAACACCGGTTCGGCCACTGCTTTAAATTCTACCACCTGATCAACGGCGATGGCTTTTTTGTCTTCCACAAGTCCAATACCTTCTTTCCAGATCATGGGTGTGGGGCCGGCGGCTTTGGGTCCTTCAGTACTTATTTTATACCGGGATGCGGTAAAATTCAAACGGGCTTCGCCAAGCGGGTCGCCATTTTCTTTGTTTACGAGTTTTACCGCCACTTCAATGGGCTGATTGCCTGCCGGAATAAAGGTTAGGGCATCACCCACCGAAGATTCTGTGGGATTTTTAGCCAAATCGGGCTTAATGGGTTCCCATTGGTACCGGATGCCTTCCACTGGTTTTTCCAGCACCACTTTTGCCGTTACCTGCTGACCGGGCATGGCCGTTTTGGGGTTAAACTCCAGCTTAATGCCTGCCATTACTACCACCACTTCAATAGTCTGGCTTTCGCCAACCACAAAAGCATCGGCACTGCCTTTATCCAATACCTGAACCCAAACCTTGTGGGTGCCCGGTTTTGAAAAAACAACTTTGGTGCCGGCAGTTCCGCTTTCATGGGGTTCAAATTTCTCCTCGGGATGCGGTTGCCACTGATAACTAAGTTTGGTGCCGGCAGCGGTCAACCCTGTAATGTCGGCCTGAAAACTAACGGGCATACCTGCTGAAACGGTATCGGAAGCCGGTGAAGTTTTACGCAGGTTTATTTTGGCAGGCTCCACCACATATTCCATACTGGCGCTACCCGGCGAAACGGTTCCGGTTACATTTACCGAAACCTGGTATTTGCCCGGCCGGTTTCCGGTAAGGGTAATGGCCGAAGTTTTGGCATCATCTGTGCCCTGCCCGCCCCAGCTAAATGAATAAGGCCCGTATTCTGGCTTATCATTTTTAATGATAGCCCTGATGGTTTTGGTTTCACCCATTTTCATGGTTAAAGGTTTAGGCTCAATGGTTACCAATGGATCCTCACTGCCATCTAGTGCGGGGCCTTTGTACCTGGTAAAGGTTACGCCGCCTTTCGGGGCTAAGGTAGCACCCAGTAAAATACTTTCTGCCTCTCCGTATAGCCTGTTTACCGCATTAATCTGCCAATCCTTATCGCTTTCATCGTACCAGCCAATGCTGTTTGCATAAAAAGAAACCTCATAAACCATAGCCCCCTTTTTTATATAACCCTTGCTACCCCTTATTGCCCCCGAACTATAAAATCCCTCTGAGGTTGCTGCACCCCCTTTATAAGCCGGCTCATCCTGCCCAACCACATATCCTTCAAATCCGGCAACTTTAATGGCCTTCAGTTTCAGGCTTTTATCATTTTTGGGATTAAACTCCTTCTGTACTTCTTCCTGTAGATTTTCGGAACCGTCGAACCTGTTGGCAACTGGCTTAAAGGAAACATTTGCACCCGCACCAGCGGTTGATTTCATTTCGGCCGGATCCTTCGCGTACGAAATATTGCTTCGCGGAGGCATTTTCAGCCCTTTGTGCCTAAACCCAAAATCATTGCCACTGCAGCCGCCCTCCCATGCATCGCTTGCCGTTACGGCCCATTGCCTTGGTTCGAAAGTTACAGCAGTACGAATATTCCTTGGTCGTTCTTCATCCTGTAAAAAAACCCATGCGCTTACCTCTAAAACACCCTCATTGCTTCTGTCGTTTTTAAACTGAAGCTTACGGGTAAGCGAAGTAGCGTTGTTGGTTATATCTCCATCCACACTAATTTCTTTCAGTTTGGCCTGCCACTCGGGGGGTATGGAAAGGGTGGCCTCTACAATTTCAAACTGGGTTACTTTATCGGGTAAAGTGATGGTTGGTGTGCCTGCAACCACCGTTTTTTTATCCCCGGTAGCCTCTATGGTCCAAAACTGCTGGGCCAAAGGCTTATCCGAACCAGTTTTCATGAGTCGCACCTCAAAGGTTTTCTTACCTGGGTCTTTAAATCCCGCAATAAAGGCGGCACCCTGCATCATTTTCTCCGCCAACCCTTCTTTTTGTTCATACCATTCAATAAAAGTGCCTTCCGGTAGTGCAACAGGCTGGTTCTGCCGGTTGGTTACTTTTACTGTTAAGCTTGCATCACCGGGCGATACCACAGTAGTGGGCCCCTCCACCATCAAATCAAGGTCATAAGTGCTTGCTTTTAGATTTTTCAGGTATTCCTGGTATGCTTTTCTCCTTTCGGCCATAAATTCTACCACATTAGCATCCACATCATCCACTTCGGTTTCAGCGCCCACTGTTTTTACCTTGGCAACGGCCCCTGTAAGCGAAGCATCATAGGTGCTTGTTTCTTTGTTTTCATCCCACCAGGTTTCTTTCCCCTTAATTTTTGCATCGTTCAGGTGTTCAAATTCAAAGGCAAGCTGGCAAAGTATTTTCAGGTGTTCTCTGTCTTTCTTTTCATCTATTGGTCTGCCAAGGGCAGTTGTAAGGTCCTTAATCACTTTGTCGGCCCTGCCGGCATGCCTTTTTAACGACTCATTTGCCAGCTTCAGGTCGGTTTCAATATCACCGGTAAGGGAAGGTGCTCCATCCCCTGCCAGTAAACCAGTCAGCGGATCCGACTGCGCTTTATAGTTATCCAGTTGTTTGAGGCTTGCAGCGGCCCAGTAATTAAAAATCTGTTCGCGTATGGCAATAATTTTTTTGTAAGCATTCAGGTACTTTTCGTAGGTGGGAATGGCTACTTTTTCAAAGGCTGCGCCCGAACCATATTTGGTTGTGCCCAACGATTTGTTGTTGGGATCGTTTTTAATTTCATTCTCCACTTTTACCAGCAATCCGGGCAAACTCCGCTTCTTCATTTGGTCGTTACCCATCCACAATTCTTTTTCAATACCCAAAAGCTCATCCTTATACTTTTGGCTGACTTTAGGATCAACGCTCCTGTGCATGTTTTCAACCGCATTGGCAATGCTCAGCCAAAGGCCATTTTCAAGATCATCCTCAATTTGAGCCAATTGCTTGTTTCTTGTTTCACTAAACTGATCTCTTGGCCAAAAAGGCGACGTTGGGTCGGTGGAATCTTTCAGAATAATCCTGATATTGTCAATCAGCCCCATCAGTTCGTCATCAAAAGAGAACAACTTTGCCAAATTGTCTAATTTGGTTTCGTACAAACCAAATTTATCGGCTCTTGTGGGCACAAGCGAATAAAAATACCCCATCTCGGGTGTTACATTCAACTCACCTTCGTTAAATATTTTCTTTATATCTATAGACCTTTGAACGGGATTGTCGGATATATCATCTGTTTCAAAATATTCGCGGGAAGAACCGCTTACCCAGCCTGAGGCGGGCCTGGGCACTTTAAACCTTATTATTTTACCCTCTTCATAAACGGCGTAGGAGGCAATAGCGTCAAGGTTTTTCTGAAAATTGGCGTCTCGTACGGTGGTTACTATCATGCGGTCGGTAAGCGTGGTTACCATATACACCTGCCCTACCATGGGAAAATAATAAAAGGTAACAGCCATTACAGCCGGGCCCGGTCTTTCTTGTTTGTAAGCATTGTAAAAGCCCATGGGAACAGCCAAAAAAGGAATCTTTTGCTGCGCGTATATTAACATGCCTGTGGAGGTCATATTATAAATGGCTTCACCAGGGGTTTTACCCGATTGGTAGGCATCGTAAAAGGCAAAATAATTATCGAGGGCATCAAACAGTTTCAGGTTCAGTAATTTCCCAGGGCCCGATTGCTCCAGAAAATTGTTCATCCGGGTCAAATTAGCCTGTGCCGTTTTAGCATAATCATAGGTGGAAAGGGCTGCCTTTTCCAGCGCCTCAGGCGTATACCCCTTTATTTCGTTATTGTATTTGTCCTTTAGCTTTTTTATAAATTCATTAATGGTAGCTTCTTTCCATTTATTGCTTTCGGCCATCCAGCTTCTTAGGCGTAAAAAGGCATCGCCGCAAATTTTTTCAGTAATGCCGGGTTCCACCTTATATGCGTCCTGCATTAGTTTATTCAGTGTTTCAAGGTGTTTATTAAGGTCGGCCTGCGAAAGGGTGCCGGTTTTTATCTGTTGCATCAGGTTGATGGCTTTGGCCATTGATTCGGGAAATGGGGTATTACTCCGGTAAAACCCTTCACTATTTTCCTGGGTTAATTGGGTAATAAACCGATCTGCTTCAATCATCCGGATTCGATCGTCGGGTATGGCAGCAATGGTTAAGGCCCGGTGGGTAAAACCCCGGTGGGCATTGGCCAGCATAGCGGATTTGCATTGTTCTGTCATTTTTTTCTCTACCAGGTCAATCATATCCTCGTTACCCAGGCTAAGGCCCGTATAATCCTCAATTCGTTTTATTATTTCCGCTTCGTTCTTTTTATTATCCTTAATAAAACTGCATAACTCCTTCAGCTTTATATCAACAGAAGCCCCCGGCCCATCCTGAAAAGTGATGTTGTTCTTTTTAAGGTTATTCTCCACATCTTCCATTACAGCAAAACTGCGTTCGGCATATTTGGTAATCTTTATAATTTTTTGTACTCCGGCAAAGGGGCCTTTTTCAATATCGTGCATGCCGTGGCGCAGCATTTCAAGGCTTAGCATGGGTTCGTTGTTGGCCGTAATTTCAGGCAGCTTTTCACCGGCCCTTTCCTGTTCTGCTGCCACGCGGTCCTCCTGATCAATACATCTTTCTACCAGTACCTCCATAGCATTACGTTCTTCAAATCCAATACCGGTAATGTTTCCCTTTTCATCTTTAAGGGGTTGTATTATTTTTATTTTACTGTTGGGCTGTTTCAGCAGCGATACCTCTGCAAATACACGCCCCCATTCACCAATAAACACGTCAGCTTTTGCCTGCCCGTGTGCGGTTAGCAAGGCATCAATCTGCACCATGGTTAAACCCGAGGCCTTTTTAAGGTTTTGCTCAAAAAAGGCAACAAGTTTCTTGTTTGTGGCGTCATCTGTAGATAGAACACTAAAATCAATATCTGCAGGAAAACCCAGGCCGTTCACTTTCAGGTTGGCCCAGGAGCCGATATCCATTTGACCATAAATAACCCCTGCGGCCCCGGGTTCGGTATTTAAATAATCTATTAGTGAACTTTGCCAGACGGTATTAACAAGCTGAACCCTTCCGCCCATCAGCATACGCTCCACTCCCAAAAACTTATTATTCCAGGATGCACCCCTATCGGGGGTTTTTTTATTGAAATCTGACTGAAAAGTCTGGATATCTTTCATATTCAAGCCTGCTTTTTCCAAATCCTGGAAAAATCGCTGGGATTGTTCCATTACTACCTTCATTTGATCCGGGCTAAGGGAGGGTGGCTGTTCGCCTTCAGTTCCCTGTGGCAAAAACGCCCGTTTTATTTCAGGCGTCATTTGCTGGTTATAGTACGCAAGTATTACTTCAATTTTGGTAAACTTTTCCGAACTGAGGCTTAGGTTGGCAACATCTGTATTGGCCTGACCAAATTTCAGTTTATATGGCACAAAGGGCTCTTTTTCCTTTTCTTTTTCCTGGCCAACTACCGGTGCTGTCTGAAAGAAGATGGCAGCAATTATTCCAAAAAAAATACACCAATTCCTCAAACCGGAATTGGTGTACCTTGGCATCTCAGAGACTCTCATGATACCGTACTTTTGATATCTTTCAAATTTCTGCCTAATTAAATAGAAAATATATGAGCAAAATCATTTAAATGTTTTAAAATTGATGAATGGAAAAGCCTGACTAATTTATTGCCTGATTTTATCGAGAATGGTGTTAAGGGTTTGAGCCTCGGTATCACTAATGCCTGATACAATTTGATCCATTTCATCGGCAAGGTCATCAATTTGGCTTAAAACCTGCAGTCCGGCTTCCGAAATCACCACATCCACCAGCCGTTTGTCGTGCGGACAGGTTGACTTTTTTACAAATCCTTTCAAAATCAGGCGGTCCACAATCCGGCTTGTATCGCTCATTTTATCAAGCATACGCTCGCGGATTTGTAGTGTACTCAGCGGTTCGCCCGCCCCGCGCAGGATCCTCAGAATATTAAATTGTTGGGAAGTCAGATCAAACCGGTCGAGAAAAGTTTTAAATTTTTCTGTCAGCCAGTTATGTGTATAGGTAAGATTGATCATCGCCTTTTGCCATTCGTTGCGAAAATGCTTCTGTTTGATATCTTTTTCTAAACCCATATACATAAAATTGAAGTTGCAAAGGTAGTACTATATGAAAATTAATTATTTTACAAAAAATAACCCGGCCCCCAAAATGGGAAGCCGGGTACGAAAACGAAAAGAGGCTTAGTTATTGTAATAAAATTTCTCTTCTACAATCTTCCCGTTTTTCCAGCGCTGTGCGCTTACCTGTGTGTAGTTGCGGACACCATAGTCCTTGTGTGTATAATCGAACCACCATTCGCTGATGGTAATACCATCGCTTACAAGGGTATTTTTTAGCTTTGCTCCCCTGAATTCTGTTAAACCGTTCACAAATGCTTCTTCATACTGACGGTTTACTTCTTTTCCAATGCGGGCAGGGTAGTCATTGTCCTGCATGACCACATCGTCGGAATAGTATTCTTCAAAAGCTTCCAGGATTTTTCCCTCTGAAATTTTTTGGTTGAGCCCGTCAACCAGTGTTCTTAGATCGCTCATAACTGTGTGATTTTTAATTAGAATGCAAATTTAATGTTTAAACATCAATTAGTATTCAAATGTTCTGTTAATAAGAAAAAAAAGTGAAAAACAGATTAATTGAGGTAAGGATTATGCCTTTTTTCCTCTCCTATGGTTGTGGATGGGCCATGTCCGCAATGAACGACTGTTTCTTCCGGCAGTACAAATAATTGCGTGCGGATGCTGTTCAAAAGCGTTTCATGGTCGCCTCCGGGCAGGTCGGTTCTACCGATGCTTCGCTGAAAAAGCACATCTCCCCCAATAATAAAGCCCTGCGACGCGCAATAAAAACAAATATGGCCGGGAGAATGGCCGGGGGCATATAAAACATCGAGTAAATCGTTCCCAAGGTTGATCTTATCTCCGGCTGCAATCAATTGAACCTCATCGGTGTAAGGTGGAAAGGGCATGCCATACATGGAAGCCATTACCGGCCCACGCTCCAATACCTTCAGCTCATTTTGGTGGAGGTAAGGTTTTAACCCGTAGGTATCAGCGGCCCATTTAAGCCCAAATACATGGTCGAGATGGGCATGGGTAAGCAATAAATAGTCAACCGTCAGCCCCATTTGGGTAATAAATGTTTCCAATTGCCCTTTTTCTTCCAAAAAGTAGCATCCGGGGTCTATAATACAGGCCTGTTTGTTTT
>ERZ795056.2516-NODE-2516-length-20317-cov-11.916543_pt1 | contig 20317 bp, 16 predicted proteins | sample MGYA00375140_ERZ795056 | MGnify/ENA primary metagenome ERZ795056 (study PRJEB30185, sample SAMN05720227) | activated sludge metagenome | isolation source: Anaerobic digester | place: USA | collected 2015-03-09 ... | reverse complement strand
ACTATTTGCACCAAAACGGTAAACAGGTAATTTTGACTTCGGACAAAGCACCTGTTGATATGCAAGATATTGAACAACGATTGTTATCCCGTTTCAAATGGGGATTGTCGGCTGAATTGCACCAACCGGATTATGAAACAAGAATCTCCATCCTCAAGAATATTTTATACCGTGATGGCGTAGAAATTCCTGATGAAATTATCGAATATGTTGCCAGAAATATCAAATCGAATGTTAGAGAATTAGAAGGCGCCATCATTTCCCTGATTGCACAATCGTCTTTCAATAAAAAAGAAGTAACACTAGAACTAGCAAAAAGTGTCGTTGAAAAATTCGTAAAAAATGTAAAACGCGAAATTTCTATCGATTATATTCAAAAAATTGTTTCCGATTATTTCCAATTGGATTTAGAAACACTGCAATCCAAAACCAGAAAAAGACACATTGTTCAAGCACGCCAATTGGCCATGTTTTTTGCTAAAAAATTCACCAAAGCTTCTTTGGCAAACATTGGTTCACAAATAGGTGATCGCGATCATGCAACCGTTTTGCACGCTTGTAAAACCGTTGACAATTTAGTTGCCACCGACAAACAATTCAAAAAATTTGTCGAGGACATCAATAAAAAATTAACGCTATAAACGTTTTATGCCCATCAAAATTTTAATGGTTTGTTTAGGTAATATTTGTCGGTCTCCCTTAGCCGAAGGAATATTAGCCTCAAAACTTCCTAAAAAGAAATTCACCGTAGATTCGGCTGGAACTGGACCTTGGCATATTGGCCGTCAACCCGACGAGCGATCTATTGCTGTTGCAAAAAAGCACAAACTTGATATTTCAGGACAAAAAGGAAGACAATTTTCAACAACCGATTTTGATACTTTTGACTATATTTATGTAATGGATTCTTCCAATTATAAAGATGTTGTTCGTCTTGCCGATCTTCATGAACACAAAGCAAAAGTGAAACTCATTTTGGATGAATTATTTCCCAATGAAAATGTAGATGTCCCAGATCCGTATTATGGACTGGAAAACGGATTTGAAACAGTATATCAAATGCTGGATGAAACTTGTGATTTAATAGCCAAAAAACTCATTGAGAAACATCCCTGATTTTTTACTTTTAATAGAATTCAAAGGCTATTCTCTACTTAAATTAGAACACAATGAAACCAAATCTTTCTTTAGGAAAACTCTATTTAATTCCAACTACTTTAGGAGAAGAAGCTGACCCAAATGATGTTTTACCTCAAACTATAAAGAGAAGCATTGATTTCATTGACGATTACATTGTAGAAAACGAAAAAACGGCTCGAAAATTCATAAAAAGCATACAACCCGAGAAAGTACAAGCTACACTCAGACTAAGTGCTTTGAACAAACACACCGAAGTTTCTGAGCATTCCAAAATGCTGCAACCTTGTCTAGAAGGCAAAAATGTGGGTTTAATGAGCGAAGCAGGTTGTCCTGGTGTTGCCGATCCCGGTGCTGTAATCGTAAAATTGGCTCACGAGAAAGGAATTCAAGTTGTTCCACTAGTTGGTCCTTCCTCGATTTTATTGGCGATTATGGCTTCTGGAATGAACGGACAGAGTTTTGCTTTTAATGGCTATATCCCTATTGACAAAGCTGAGAAAAAAGCAGCCTTAAAAAATTTAGAGAAATTATCTCACGACAAAAATCAATCTCAAATCTTTATTGAAACGCCTTATAGAAATAATAAAATGTTGGAGGATATTATTCAAGCCTTGAATCCTTCGACTTATATTTGTGTGGCAACAGACATCACTATGCCAACAGAATTTATCAAAACAATGAGGGCTTCTGAATGGAAAAAGATACAAGTGGATTTACACAATCGTCCTACCATTTTCATCATCCACAAAATGTGAGCATAAAAAAACCACGCTTCTCAGTGTGGTTTTGTATTTTATAAAGCTTAAATTATTGCACAGTTGCATTACTATCGGCGGCAATTCCAGAAGTTTCATAACCTCCAAATTCTTTCATGTAACTTCGTATTGAAGTTCCGTAAGCATCTTTGAAATGGCGTTTCCCATCGTGTTTAAAAAACTTTTTTACAGAACCTGCTCCACCAAGATGTGCAGCTGCTAATATTCCAGATTCAGTTACTAAAATACCAGAAATTACTCTGCCATCATATTTATCGATAACATCTTTTAATTCCGATTTATTTTGAGCCAAAAGAGCTACAAAAGCTTTTTCCTGCATCCTAGGACTGTTCAAAAATTGGCTGCAATCCTCAATCCCAACAGTTTTTAAAGTTGTAGCACCAAATTGGTATTTCCCCATGTAACCAAGAGAATTTATTTTTTTATACTTTCCTTGTGATTCTCTAAAGGCGATTGCTTCTTTAAATCCAATGAAGAATTTCCCGGTGTATGGCACATTCAAATTAGTATAATCATTTTGTTTTTGAGATGGATATAAGTAGTGTGTTCCATCTTTTTCATTAATCAGAAACCAATCATTGGAGTCTAATTCAAAGGGTTTAAAACCCGAGCTTAAAAAGGCAATAATAAGAGCTAAACTTGTATAAAAAAACCACTTCTTTATCATAAATTGTTTTTCTTCAAACGCTGTCCCGTATTGAAATTTCTGCGGTGCAAAGATACAATAAAATCTTAAAAATCAAAAATACGACTGAAAATCAAGCTGTTAATATTTTCTAAAAATAAAAAGCATAGAACTTGAACCCACTGTGAGTCGAGTATTCAATCGTTGGAGCAGGAATTTTTATGGTGTTAAAAACGGAAAAAAAAGTCTTCAAAAAATGCGATTTTGTCTCTATTTTTGTCAAATCGACATCCAAACTGAGGTAAAATTGTCTGAATTTTTCGGGTTTTGGAGTCAAAATTGACGTAAAATTTTCATCATTTCCACTTATCATTCCCTCGGCTCCATAACCCAATGCAACGTTCAACCACTTTGGTGTTTTCGAGCCTTTAAAAAAGGAATTTACATTAGCCGAAAACCAATACGTTTGTCCATTATAATCTTTCAAGATTTGCTCTGGAATAGTACTTCCCAAAACATCTGGCCTATAATTTGAATATTGGGTTTTATGATAGGAGAATTTTGGAATAATCCGTTGTTCTTTCCAAATCAATTCCTGCGAAACATACAAAGCCGTTCCCGAAGCATTAGCAACAATATCTCCCGTCGATGCTCCCCATTCTTCAGAAAATCCATCCATAACCTCAACAGCTGTTAGGAACACAAATCCCAAACCAGCTCCATAAATCAATTGATTTTTTTGGCTGGTTCCACTCCAATTCAAGGCTTCAGCACCAAATCGACCAATATGATATGCAGAATAAAGGTGTCCCAATTTATCCATTTGCATCCACTGAGAATTGTCATTTATAAAATGAAAATCGGATTTGGGATAATCGGCATACCAAAGTTGGTTTAAGCCAATCAAAGCGCCAGAAGCCAAAACAGCTTCGGTAATGAATACCGTGTTTTGCCTTTTCTGGTTCAAAGAATCGGAAGGTTTTAGAAAAGTATCGAATGAATTTTGTGCCAAAACACTTTGGAACACCAACAAAAACAAAAAATAAAATTGTTTTTTGCCGTTCAAAATTATCTTTTTACTCCTTGACCGTTAATCCAATCGGAATACTTTTTGGCATTCAAATTATGCTCTGGCAAAGTAGCGGCAAATTCGTGATACCCAAAACGCTCTACGCTGGCACAGAAATAAATAAAGTCGTTTTTTTCAGGATTCAAAACCGCATCCAAAGCCGTAATATCCGGCATTGCAATAGGCCCAGGAGGAAGACCTGTCACTTTATAAGTATTGTATGGTGAGTTTAAAAATAAGTCGTTATAAAACACTCTTTTGATTACCTGCTGAAAATCATTATCTCTCTTTTTAATGGCATAAATCACGGTTGGATCAGCCTGAAGTGGCATTTCCAGTCTCATTCTATTCAAATAAACACCTGCAATTCTGGGTCTTTCGTCTTTTTTAACAGATTCTTTGTGAACTATCGAAGCCAAAATAGTGGCGCTAACAGGAGTTAAACCTTGCTTTTCGGCTTTTGCAATTCGCTCTTTATTCCAAAAATTATGGTATTCCTTGATCATTTTATCACGGAATTTCTCGGCAGAAATATTCCAATACACCTCATAAGTATTAGGAATGAACATTACAAAAACATTTTCCTCGTTAAAACCATTCTCTTTCAAGAAAATTGAATCTTTGAAGGTATTTAATAATAACAAACTATCGGGTTCTATTTGCGAACTTACTCTTCCAGCAAAATCTTCTAATCTTTCCTGATTATTAAAAGCCAATTTCACAGGAACATTGCTTCGCATTGCTTTAACCAAATCGTAGCTATTCATACCTTTGGTCAATAAAAATCGTCCTGGTTTTACATTTTCAGGATAGCTTCTTTTGTTAGCCACCATTTCAAAACGATTCATATTTTCGACAAAAGGGGCAATTATTTTCTTGACATCTTCATAAGTTGAACCCGTTGGAATTTGGACATAAAGTTCATTTTCTGAAAACTTGGTGTTTTTAGAAAAAATTTGGTTCGCCACTATTCCGCCATAAATCAGTAGTCCTGACATTAAAATAACGGATGCAATTGTTATGATTTTCTTTAAATTCAAAATTAAAATTTTTAAAGTTGATTATTGATTAATTGAAAAATAGCCTCGTTTTTATAGACTCCGTTAACTAAAGTCCAATCTTTTTTTGTGCCTATTTTTTGAAATCCAAATTTAGTAAAAAGAGCTATACTAGCTTCATTTTCTGCACCAATATTTGCATACAATTGATGGAGATTTAAATGATAAAAAGCGTATCGAATTAAAAGCTCCAAAGCTTCGGAACCTATATTCTGTTTTCTGTTTTCATTTCCTTGAATCACGATACCCACTCCTGCCCTATTATTCTTGGGGTCAAAATCAAATAAATCGATTAATCCGAGTGCTGGAAAATCCTCGTCCTGACAAATCGCCAATCGCAATTGTTTGGCTTCATAGATGTCTTGATGGGCATTTTCGAGGTATTGCTTCACCAAAAACCGACTGTAAGGCGTTTGTGTATTGCTCACTTCCCAAATACTTTGGTCGTTTTCCATAGCATACACAAACTCCAAATCATTGGGTTCGAGTGCTCGGAGGTAGATGTTTTCGCCTTTTAGTGTGATCATTTTTTATTTGAGTTTGAGGTGCCAAATTGACTCCACAAGTTTTATTTATTTCTTTAAATAAGCTAATACTGAAAGTTCCTTTTACAAATTAATATCATTGTAATAGATTAAAAACCATTTCCCATCTATTTTCTTGAATCTTCTTTCAACAAGGAAATCACTATTCTCAATCCAAAATTTTTCTACTACAACTTCATCAGTTTTTCTTACCGAATGTTTATAGTTATAAAGTGAAGATTTCTCTGAAACTGGGATTTTCATTAATTCCCAATTTTTAGATGTCCAATTTTGTTTTTCAAAACCTTCTATTAATTTGCCTTCTATTGGAAAATTAATTCTTGAAAGTTGAAAAATTGAGTCAGAATGAAATTGACGATTAAATTCTTCGAAATTTTCTGAATGATTTGAAGATATTGATTTAATAAATAAACCAAATAAAATTGATAGCACTATTACAAGACCAAATATTACCTGAAGCTTTTTACTCATATCAATTTCTTTTGAGCTGTTTTTTTTTAAACTATGGATAAATTATAATTTCAAAATGGTGATTTATTAAATCTCTATCACTCCTTTAAAAACAAATTCTGCCGGACCAATCAGGAAAACATTGGTAAAAACATCTCCCATTTTATCAAAAGAAACGGCTAATTTTCCGCCTTCTACATTTAATTTAATCGAAGAAGCTTTGGTTTGTCCAGTAGCATTCATCGCAATGGCAACTGCTGTAGCTCCAGTTCCGCAAGCTAAAGTTTCATCTTCAACACCTCTTTCGTAGGTGCGAAGTGAAAAAGTATCTTCACTAATTTTTTTAACGAAATTGATGTTGCTTCCTGCTGCACCGTATAACGAACCGTAACGAAGAGCCGCTCCGTTTTCCTTTACATTATAATGTTCCAAATCTTCCACCATTTGCACGTGATGCGGAGAACCTGTATTCATAAAAGTGTAATCGGTTTCTTTTTTTATATCGGCCACATCAATCATTTGCAAAGAAACGATGCCATCATTGGCAACGCTGGCGTGATGCAAACCATCCGTTGCGATGAAAGTACAACTGTCTTTAATCACACTCAAATCTTTGGCGAAAGCCACCAAACAGCGACCACCATTGCCACACATAGAACTTTGATTACCATCGGAATTGTAATAAACCATTTTGAAATCGGTGTCGGTGTCGTTTTCTAACAAAATCAATCCATCGGCACCAATGCCAAAACGTCGGTCACACAAACGAGCCACGAGTTGTACATTTTCCTTTGGAAAAAATCCCGAACGATTGTCGATCATCACAAAATCGTTTCCTGTTCCCTGATATTTATAGAATTCTAATTGCATTGTAGTTTCGTATTAAGAGTTACAAAAGTACAAATATTAATGATACGTTAAAGTCTGTTAAGCGAGCGTTAAACTGTTTTTTTGAAATAACAAAATTCTTAATTTTACAGCGTAAATTCTTAAATAACTATAAAACTATGAAACGATTTTCAAACCTATTTTTAGTATCATTGTTGAGTGGAGCCGTAACATTGGGCTCTTACAAATTGTTATTTGACGACAATGGCTATTTTTCAAAAAATTCAATCGTAACCCAAGCCCCAAATTCGTATGGACGAAATATTGGCTTATCCGCTGAAGCTGTTGATTTTACCGAAGCTGCCGACAAAACGATTCACACGGTGGTTCACGTAAAAAATGTATCCCGAAAAAGTGTTTCCAATCCTATTTTGGAATATTTCTACGGGTATCGTGGCGATCAATTGCAGGAACAAGTTGGTACAGGTTCGGGTGTAATCATCTCCGAAGACGGTTATATTGTGACCAATAATCACGTGATAAAAGACGCTTCCGAAATTGAAATCACGCTGAACAATAAGAAATCTTATCCTGCAAAACTCATTGGAACCGATTCGAAAATGGATATTGCTTTATTAAAAATTACTGCCGACGAAAAGTTACCTTATACGGCTTTCGCCAATTCGGATTCGGTGAAAATTGGCGAATGGGTTTTGGCTGTTGGAAATCCATATAACTTAACTTCGACCGTGACGGCTGGAATTATTTCGGCTAAAGCCAGAAACTTGGACACTAGCGGAATTCAATCTTTTATCCAAACTGATGCTGCCGTAAACCCAGGTAATAGTGGTGGTGCTTTGGTAAACACTCGTGGCGAATTAATTGGAATCAACACTATGATTTCTTCGCCAACAGGTTCGTATACAGGATATTCATTTGCAATTCCATCAAACAACGCCCGAAAAATAATTGAGGATTTAATGGAATTTGGAAACGTGCAAAGAGGTGTTCTTGGCGTTGAAGGTGGCGAATTGAATGCTATGGCTTCCAAAGAATTAGGTATTAAAGAAACTCAAGGTTTTTATATCAATAAGGTACAGAAAAAATCGGGTGCTGAAAAAGCAGGTTTGCAAAAAGGGGATATTATTATTAAATTAGACAATCAAAATATAGCCACTTTTGCCGATCTTTCGGGTTATATCAATACCAAAAGACCGAATGACAAAGTGGAAGTTACGTTTATTCGAGAAGGAAAAAACAAAGTATTGCCAGTTGTTTTAAGCAAAAACGAATTTTTCAATGCCGAATTCAAAGGTTTAGAATTTGAAAACATCAATGCAGCGGACAAAAAAAGGTTTAATCTTGCCGATGGCGTAAAAATCAAATCCATTACCAACGAAAACTTGAAACAATACGAACAGGAACTGATAGGGAATATCATCCTGAGTATTGACAATGTAAAAATTAATGACATCGAATCAGCTTCCAAAATTTTGAGTAAAAAAGCCGAAAACCAAAGCGTTCAAATGGAAATGATTAACAAAAGAGGAGAAATCATTCGAATTATTATTTAAACCAGCACCCAAAATTGGACAAAAAAAAGACCGCAGATTCGCAGATTAATTAAAAAAATCTGTGAATCTGCGGTTACTTTTTAAATAGGCAAAACGGTTGTACTCTTCACTTCCGAGATGATAAAAAAGCTATTAATCAAGGAAACCTCGGGCAAAACGGATAGTTTTTTTTGATGAAAATTATGGTAACTTTCCATATCGGGCAAGATGATTTTGAGCATATAATCGAAACTTCCTGAAATAAAATTACATTCGACCACTTCGGGCATATTCATAATCGAATGATTGAATCCTTCCGAAACATCGTAAGTTTGTTTTACCAAAGTGACTTGACAATACACCATCAGATTATTGCCCAATTTCTTTTTATTCAAAATCGAAACGTATTTTTCGATAATTCCTTCCTTTTCCAAACGCTTCACTCGATCATGAACAGGCGTAAGCGAAAGATTTATTTTATTGGCAATGTCCTTTAAAGTCAAATGCGCATCCACTTGAAGGAGACGCAGAATTTTTTTGTCGGTTTCGTCTAAAATCATAATTAAATAGGATAAATGAGTATTATTTCAAAATTCTAAATCAGATATTTTTTCGTTTTATAAACTAAAAACGCTTTCGATTCAGAAATATTTTATTCAAAAATACCAAATAAAAATAATATTTTCTTAATTTAATACCATCTGAAACAATAATTTCTTTCTATAGTATCTTTGTATTGTATCATTGTTCTAACTAAATACACAAATATTATGATCATTGGAGTGCCTAAGGAGATCAAAAACAACGAAAATCGTGTCGCCCTAACCCCAGCTGGGGTGGCCGAATTCAAAAAACACGGACATCTTGTCTATGTGCAAAAAAGCGCAGGAGAAAACAGCGGTTTTAGCGACAAAGCCTACGAAGAAGCTGGAGCCGAACTACTGCCAACCATTGAAGCCGTTTATGAAATTGCCGAAATGATTATCAAGGTAAAAGAGCCTATTGCTTCTGAATATCCGCTTATCAAAAAAGACCAATTGCTGTTTACTTATTTCCACTTTGCTTCCTCTGAGCCATTAACTTATGCAATGATTGAACGTGAAGCAGTTTGTTTAGCTTATGAAACGGTTGAAAAATCAGATCGTAGCTTGCCATTATTAGTACCAATGTCAGAAGTGGCGGGTCGTATGGCAATTCAAGAAGGCGCTAAATATCTTGAAAAACCAATGAAAGGAAAAGGAATTCTTCTTGGAGGTGTTCCCGGAGTTCCTCCTGCAAAAGTTGTTGTTTTAGGTGGTGGAATTGTAGGAACTCAAGCTGCAAAAATGGCCGCTGGTTTTGGTGCTCAAGTCACCATTCTGGATGTAAGTTTACCACGTTTACGCTATTTGTCAGACGTGATGCCAGCCAATGTAACTACCGTTATGTCGAATCATTATAATGTTCGCGATGCGATTTCTCAAGCTGATTTGGTTATTGGAGCCGTTTTGATTCCAGGTGCCAAAGCGCCACATTTGATTACTCGTGATATGCTAAAATTAATGGCTCCCGGAACCGTAGTTGTTGACGTTGCCGTTGACCAAGGAGGTTGTATCGAAACTTGTACCCCAACAACACACGAAAATCCAACTTTCATTATCGACGATATTGTTCATTATTGTGTAGCAAATATGCCTGGTGCTGTTCCTTACACTTCTACTTTGGCGTTGACCAATGCTACTTTGCCTTACGCTTTGCAATTGGCCAACAAAGGATGGAAAAAAGCTTGTACCGAAAACGAAGAATTGAAAAAAGGACTCAACGTTGCCAATGGTAAAATTCTATACAAAGGTGTTGCCGATGCTTGGAACTTGCCTTACGAAGATGTAGAAACTGCGTTAGTAGATCTTGTTTACGCCTAATTTATAAGTATTAAGATCGAAGTATTAAGTAGTAAGACTTGATTCTTTATAAAATAAAATCCGTCAAGTTTTATAAACGAGACGGATTTTCTATTTTTCCTGCAACCTGAAATCTGCTATCTGAAATCTGCTATCTGCAACCTGCCATCTGAAATCTACTCCTTCTGTTTTGTCAAATAATAAATCGGAATTCCTATCAGCATTATAAAAACGCCCCAACCACAAGTATCTGGTTTTGTGTATAACAAAGCAATTCCAATCGCGCTGGCTATAACAATATAAAGTGCTGGCAAAAGCGGATAACCAAAAGCTTTATACGGTCTATCGGCATCGGGCATTTTCTTGCGAAGAATAAAAATTCCGTAAATGGTCAGGATGTAAAATACCAAAACGATAATCACGACAAAGTCCAACAAATCGCCATATTTTCCTGTCAAACACAAAGCCGAAGCCCAAAAACACTGCGCCCACAATGCCCAAGCCGGAACGCTAGCTTTATTCAAATGGGAAGCTTTTTTGAAAAACAAACCATCTTGTGCCATCGTATAATACACTCTTGCACCCGCCATAATCAAACCATTATTACAGGCAAAAGTCGAAATCATAATCATCAAGGCGATAATTAATGTTCCAATATTTCCAAAAATATTTTGCGAAGCCACAACTGCCACTCTATCCGATTCAGCTGTAGCGATATCTTGCAAAGGAACCACAGCCAAATACATCACATTGGCCAAAATATAAATACAACTTACAATCAAAGTTCCTAAAAACAAACTCAATCCCACATTTCGTTTTGGATTCTTGATTTCGCCAGCAATAAAAGTCACGCCTTCCCAAGCCACACTCGAAAACAACGAACCCACCAAAGCAGCCGACATTGCCGATATCAAAGCCACGCCACTAATAGGAAGCCAAGTACCGGTATCGATATTCATTGATTGCGAAGTCCAAGCATTCGCCCAGTTGGCATCCCAAACTTCGGCTTTGGCAGACACAAATCCGAAAATTATCAATCCAAAAATAGAGGCCACTTTAATAACCGTCAAGACTGTTTGCAAAATCTTGCTGTTTTTCACACCACGACTATTGATGTAACTCAATAAAATAATAGTTATTATCGAAACAATTTGAGCCGCATGCAATTGGAAATCTCCCAATTCAAAAATTATATTTTTCTCACTCACCGGTGGATAAATATAAGCGGCAAATTTAGAAAAAGCCACTCCCACAGCGGCAATGGTACCGGTTTGTATCACGGCAAAAAAGCTCCAACCGTACAAAAACCCAATTAGTTTTCCGTAAGCTTCCTTGATATACACATATTGTCCGCCCGCTTTAGGAAACATCGAACTCAACTCACCATAACTCACGGCAGCAATCACGGTAATAAATCCTGTGAGCACCCACATCGCAATGAGCCAGCCCGCTGAACCCAATTGACGCACCATATCCGAGCTTACAATAAATATTCCCGAACCAATCATCGAGCCCACAACGAGCATTGTTCCGTCTAGTAATCCGAGTTCTCTTTTAAAATGTTCTTCGTTGTTATCTTGCATATTGTTTTGGTTTTTTTGGTTGGCTAAAGATATACTTTTTTTGGAAATAGAGGAATAGTTGGTTTTAAATTAGGAAATTGGTTTTGATAGTTTGTGAGTATTTATTCTTATTTTTACAATAAGAAACAAAATATAAATACGAGGTAAGGTTACTTAAGTTAGATTGTATTTATAAACTTTTGTTAGAGCAATCAACAAGTAATTTAACTATATCCCAGAAGAACTTAATAAAAACTCAATTGTTTTTTATCAATAATAACCAAAGTTATTTTTGTAAATTTGCGTTTTAAAATTAACATAAGTAATTTAATGAAAAATTATAAAATTGAAATATTAAATATAGGAGCAATTAAGGAAGTAAAACTTAATCTCAATAAAGTTAATATTTTTATGGGAGAACAAAGTAGCGGTAAAAGTACTATTGCTAAAATAATTAGTTTTTGCAACTGGGTTGAGAAAGATGTTTCAATTCATCAATCATTTAATAATTACTCCTCAGATAAAAATTATTTCATTGAAAAATTAGAAAACTTTCATAAAATGAGAGGTTATTTTAATGAAAATAGTGAGATTAAATATGAGAGTAACACTATAAAACTACATTATAAGTGGAATGCTTTTGAAATTTCTTGGGTTAATCAATTTGAGTATAAGAGAAATAAAATTTCATATATCCCTTCCGAAAGAAGTATAGCAGTTTTACCTGAAATGGAAAAAACAGAGTTACCTAACAATTACATTAGAAGTTTTTTATTCGATTGGTTTGATGCACGAAAAAATTACACAAATGAAAATAAGATTTCCATATTGGATGTTGATATAGAATATTATTATTCAGAGAGCAGTAAGGAAAATCATATTCAAAACAAAAACAATTCTTACGACATTTTATTGTCTAATGCATCGAGTGGATTACAATCAATGACCCCATTAATTGTTATGATTGATCATTTGACAAACAACATATATAATGATGAACAAAAATTATCATATGAAATAGATGAAGCTAAAGCGAAGGTAACTCAAATGCTTATTTCTGAAATTTTATTTAAGCAAGTTTATGGTAAAGATTTTACAGAAAAAGAAATTAGAAAAAAGAAAATAGAAGAATTAAATAAACGAATATCAGAAAAAGAAGAAAGTGTAATGGTTAGTTTTGAAGAATTTAAAAAAATAAGAAATAACTTGTTTAAAACTCACAGTACAAATTTAATTATTGAAGAACCAGAACAGAACTTATTTCCAGCAACACAAAAAACTTTAATTTATTATTTATTAGAAAGTATAGCAAGTGATTTAGATCATAACCTTACATTAACAACACACAGTCCGTATGTGTTGTATGCCATTAATAATTGTATTATGGCAAATTTGGTTTATGATAAATTATCCGAAGAAGAAAAAGAAAACATATTTTGTCTAAATTCAAAAATTGATTCTAAATCAATTTCTATTTATCAAATTAAAAATGGGTTAATCAACTGCATACAACAAGAAGATGGGTTAATTGGTGAAAATTTCTTTGATGATCAGATGAAACAAGTAATGGATGAATTCTATTTAATGTTAAATCACTATTAAATGATAAAGCAAGGAATTCAAACCAATTACATACATCAATATAACACAATAAAAAATTTCAATGAAGATTTATATATTGCTGATTATACCGAACAAACTAAAACGCTTCCAGTAAAAAGAAGTGTTGAATTTTTTTCACCAAACCTACCTACAGATATTACATTTTTTTCCGTAATTAATACTCCAAAAATAATTATTGATGGAATAGAATTTAACAATTCAAGTTTTGTATGTGGAAATGGTAATTCCAAAACTCAATGTGAAGCAGTTTTATTTCCTACTTTATCATACATAGATTCTTGGGTATTATTTTGTGAATTAAAATATAGTTCCAAACCTTCAAATAATTCCAATAACTTAAAAAAAGCAATTAAACAATTATATAAAACCAGATATTATTACGTACAAAGCAATATTATTAGTTTAACAAATAGTTGCTATTTAATTGCTTCTCTTCCTCTTCAATCTGAACCATTTACGAATTTTTCAATTTCTCAACCAATTTTAACAAAACTAAAGAGAAATAAAAATATTATTTTAAGATTAAAAAATAAAGTTGAAATAATTGACAACAAACTATTAAAAGTATAAATCTATTGATAAGAGTAAACTGATATTACTATAATCATAGATTAGAAAAGTTCTTACTAACAAAAAACTTAAAAAAAACTCCCAAGTCGCCTTGAGAGTTTTTTAGTTATAATAGAACAAAGAATCATACCAAATCAAAACGATCTAGATTCATCACCTTATTCCAAGCTTTCACAAAATCTTTTACGAACTTTTCTTGAGAATCGGCACATCCATAAACTTCTGCCAAAGCTCTAAGTTCTGAATTCGAACCAAAGATAAGATCGACACGAGTCCCTTTCCATTTCAAATCGCCAGTTTTGCGATTTCGACCTTCATAAACATCTTTAGATTCTGAAGCCGCTTTCCAAGTTGTACCATAATCCAAAAGATTCACGAAGAAATCATTCGTCAATGTTTCAGGACGATTGGTGAATACTCCAGTTACAGCATAATCAAAATTGGTGTTCAATACACGCAAACCACCAATCAAAACCGTCATTTCAGGAGCTGTCAAGGTTAGTAATTGGGCTTTGTCAATCAGCATTTCCTCAGCCGAAAAGGTATATTGTGTCTTACTATAATTGCGGAAACCATCTGCTTCTGGCTCAAGTACTGCAAAAGATTCGACATCGGTTTGCTCTTGTGAAGCATCGCCTCTTCCGGGTGTAAAAGGAACGTTTACTTCCTGACCTGCATTTTTGGCTGCTTTCTCAATTCCAACACATCCAGCCAAAACAATTAAATCGGCAATTGACACTCGTTTCCCTCCAGATTGAGCAGTATTAAAAGCAGATTGAATTTCTTCAAGTATTCCTAGAACTTTCGACAATTGAGATGAATTATTCACTTCCCAATCTTTTTGTGGAGCTAGACGAATTCGTGCTCCATTCGCTCCACCTCGTTTATCCGAACCTCGAAACGTCGATGCCGAAGCCCAAGCTGTGGAAACCAATTCAGACACAGACAAACCTGAATTCAATATTTTCTCTTTTAAGGCAATTATATCATTATAATCTATAAGTTGATGGGTTACAGCAGGAACTGGATCTTGCCAAATTAGTTCTTCTTTTGGAACTTCGGGGCCAAGATAACGTGCAATAGGTCCCATATCTCGGTGTGTCAATTTGAACCAGGCACGAGCGAAAGCATCTTCAAATGCAGCAGGATTTTCGAGGAAATGTCTTGAAATTTTCTCATAAATAGGATCAACTCTCAAAGCAAGGTCAGCGGTAAGCATTGTTGGCGCGTGACTTTTCGATGGATTGTGTGCATCTGGAACGGTTCCTGCTCCTGCTCCATTTTTGGGTTTCCATTGGTGAGCACCAGCTGGACTTTTGGACAATTCCCATTCGAAAGCGAAAAGATTCTCTAAATAATTGTGACTCCATTTGGCAGGTGTCGTTGTCCAAGCGCCTTCGAGACCACTACTTATGGTATATTCTCCGTTTCCAGTTCCAAAAGTATTTTTCCAACCCAAACCTTGCTCCTCAATACTTGCAGCGGCGGGTTCTGGCCCAACATATTGGTTAGGATCGGCAGCACCGTGGGTTTTCCCAAAAGTGTGTCCACCAGCAATAAGCGCAACGGTTTCTTCATCATTCATCGCCATACGAGCAAAAGTTTCTCGAATGTCAATAGCCGAAGCCAATGGATCAGGATTACCATTTGGTCCTTCCGGATTTACATAAATTAATCCCATTTGAACGGCAGCCAAAGGATTTTCTAATTCACGGTCACCTGTATAACGTTTGTCATCCAACCATTTTCCTTCGGAACCCCAATAAATATCTTCGGCAGGTTCCCAAACATCTTCGCGTCCGCCAGCGAAACCAAAAGTTTTGAAGCCCATTGATTCGAGCGCACAATTTCCTGTAAGAATCATCAAGTCGGCCCAAGAAATTTTCTTGCCGTATTTTTGTTTGATAGGCCACAATAGCAATCTAGCCTTGTCGAGATTCACATTGTCAGGCCAACTGTTCAGCGGAGCAAATCGTTGCGTTCCTAATCCTGCGCCACCACGACCATCTGCAATACGATACGTTCCCGCGCTATGCCACGCCATTCGAATAAAAAACGGACCATAGTGACCATAATCGGCTGGCCACCAATCTTGGGAATCGGTCATCAGCTTAAAAATATCTTGCTTGATAGCATTCAAATCTAGGCTCTTAAAAGCGGTTGCATAATCAAAATCTTCGCCCATCGGATTGGACAAAGAAGAGTGTTGCCTAAGAATGCTCAAGTTCAATTGATTTGGCCACCAATCACTGTTTCGTGTACCTGTGTTTTGTTTTACGGCACCTCCTGAAAAAGGACATTTTCCTCCTCCTTCTACATTAGTATCATTTTCCATAATTATTTGATTTTAAAAAACTTCCCTACGAATTTACCGAAAATATCTCTAATAAAAATCGTTTTGCAATAGATAAAAACTATACTGCTAGCTGAATTTTTTAATAAAAAATCAAAATAGATTAGTCCTAATTTAGTAATGCATTTGAAATAAAAAAAACTCCCAAGTTGCCTTGAGAGTTTGATAAAATATAAGTAGAAAGTATTTACAATACCCGATTAATCTGGGCTAAATTTCTTTCGTAATAGGATTCTTTGGTAGAAGAAATAATAACGCCGCCGTGAGTCGCAGAATGAATGAATTTTATTTCGCCATCGAGAACTTCGACCACCATTCCCACGTGATTGATTCGACCACTTCCTCTGGTTTTGAAGAAAATTAAATCACCTTTTTGAGCACTTTGGGCATCAATCTTCGAACCGTAAGAAGCCATTTCTATGGACGATCTAGGCAACTTAATATCGTAACTGCTAAAAGTATAACACATCAATCCAGAACAATCAAAACCATCGGTAGTGGTTCCGCCAGAGCGGTATCGCGTTCCAATATGCTCGGAAGCTTTTGAAATCAGTTGATCTGCAAAAGAGGCATCGCGCACAATATTTGGATCTTTATTTTCAAATTTTTCTTTAACAAATTCTTTTTCAAGTGCAATTGCATTTTCGACAGCAACCTCTTTCTCTATCAATTTTGAAGTGCGAATTTTCAGCTGAGAACCAACCAATAATTTTTTTGAAATATTTGGGTTTTGTTTTTCTAATTCGGCAACCGTAAGTCCATACTGTTTGGCAATTCCGTATTTAGTTTCTTTAGGCAAAACTTCGTGAGTCAATTCGGTTTCTGCGTTCTTTTCTTCTATATTTTGTGGTACATTCGTAATTTCCTTTTGAGATTTCACTTCTTTATTCTCAGCAACAAGACTCGAATTAGTCTCTGCTTTTACGGGAACATTAATTTTTTGACCTACTTTCAAGGATTTTTTGCCTAATTCAGGATTGGCTTTTTTCAAATCGGTAAGGGCAATTTTATACTGCTTGGCAATGGAATATAGAGACTCATTAGGTAAAACTTCGTGCGTGAGATTGATTAATGAATTTTTAGTATCTTCTGTAGTTTGTGGAAGTACTGGAATTGTTTTTGCAACTTCTGGTTCCTTTTTCGCAACGACGGTCTGTGGTGCAACTTCTTTTTCCTCTGTTACTTTTTCGGCCACTAAATTCGAATTGGCCTCTGATTTTACCGGAACAGTAATTTTTTGACCTACTTTCAAAGATTTATTTCCTAATTCGGGATTGGCTTTTTGCAAATCGGCAATAGTAATTTTGTATTGCTTGGCAATGGAATAAAAAGATTCTTTAGCTAAAACCTCGTGCGTGACATCGGTTGATGAATTTTTATTGTCTTCTGTAGTTTGTGGTAGAACTGGAATTGTTTTTGCAACTTCTTTTTGAGAAATCACTTCTTTCTGCTCAGCAACAAGATTTAAATTGGCATCTGCTGTTACCGGAACAGTAATTTTTTGTCCTACTTTTATGGATTTATTGGCTAATTCTGGATTGGCTTTTTGCAAATCAGAAAGCTTGATTCCGTATTTTTTGGCAATGGAAAACAACGATTCTTTTGGCAAGACTTCATATTCAATTCCTTGGGTTTGTATTTCCTTTTTTTCGTCCACTTTAGGAGCAACGACTATTTCTTCATTTGGAACATTATTTTTGGAAACATTTGGCTTTTTAACTTCAGTTGTTTTTCCAGTTTCATTTGCTACTGCAAAATCTTCTAAAGCCGTTTGGGGAATTTTGATGTTTTGTCCAATTTTCAACCCTTCTTTTTCCAAATTAGGATTGATTTTATACAAATCTTCAATAGCTATATGGTGTTGCTTTGCGATGCCGTAAAGTGTTTCTTTGGGTAAAACTTCGTGTGTTTTTTCAGGAAGGTTGCTTGCAATTGCTGGAGTGGAAGCAGTAGTATTCTTTTTTGATTTGGTTGGAATTAGTAAAACAGATTTCAATTTAATTCCGTTTACGGCATCGGGATTGAGTTCATAAATTGCCGAGGGCTTTACATTGTACTTCTGCGCAATTTCGCTGATGGTTTCGCCCTTAGAAACAGTATGTTGTCTAAATTTTTCTTGCGAAAAAAGACTCATACTACTAAAGAAAACAATCAAAAAAAGGCAACTAAAATGCTTCATAAACACTATTTAAATTTCAAATCTATATTGTGCTGTTTCTGTAATACTGAATGTGAAACAACAACCGCAATTATTCTAAAAAAATGAATAATTATTTTACTTTAACGGCAAAACTTAATAATTAAGTATAACCTAAAAACAAATTTAATCTTAAAATATGAATTTCGCAATTTTCAAACGACTCTTTATCGTCAATTTAACAAAATTTAGAATAAAAAATGCCCAAGATTACTTGAGCATTTTTGATATAATTATTGTTTTAAAATTATGTATTAGCTTCGGCAGCAATTAAGTTCAATGCAGAACCCGCAACGAACCAACCGATTTGACTTGCATTATACGTATGATTTGCCAAGATACTATCTTTAGAACCATCAGCGTGAACAAATTCTATTGTTAACGGTTTTCCTGGAGCAAAATCTACCAAGTCAACGAAGTTAATCGTGTCATCTTCCTGAATTTTGTCGTAGTCTGCTTCGTTGGCAAAAGTCAAACCCAACATCCCTTGTTTTTTCAAGTTCGTTTCGTGAATACGAGCGAATGATTTTACCAAAACTGCTTTCACACCCAAGAAACGAGGTTCCATTGCTGCGTGTTCACGAGAAGAACCTTCGCCATAATTGTGATCTCCCACAACAACTGAAGGAATTCCAGCCGCTTTGTAAGCACGTGCCACAGCAGGAACAGCATCATATTCTCCAGTTAATTGGTTTTTAACCGAATTTGTTTTTTCAGTAAAAGCATTAACTGCTCCAATCAACATATTGTTTGAAATATTATCCAAATGCCCGCGGAAACGCAACCAAGGTCCAGCCATAGAAATATGATCCGTAGTACATTTTCCGAAAGCTTTGATTAAAAGTTTTGCATCTGTAATATTTTTTCCATCCCAAGCATCGAAAGGTGCTAAAAGTTGCAATCTGTCCGAAGTTTCGCTTACCAAAATTTGAACCCCTGAACCATCAGATGCTGGTGCTTGAAATCCGTTATCCTCCACTGCAAAACCTCTTTTTGGTAATTCATCACCATACGGCGCAGTCAATTTCACTTCTTCACCATTATCATTAATCAAGGTATCCGTCAAAGGATTGAAATCCAAACGTCCTGCAATTGCTAAAGCAGCAACCATTTCAGGAGATGTGACGAAAGCGTGTGTATTTGGATTACCATCAGCACGTTTAGAGAAGTTTCGGTTGAAAGAGTGAACAATGGTGTTTTTCTCTTGCTTGTCAGCACCTGCTCTATCCCACTGTCCGATACAAGGTCCGCAAGCATTGGTAAATACTTTAGTTCCCATTTTTTCGAAAGTAGCAATGATTCCATCTCTTTCTATAGTATATCTAATTTGTTCCGAACCCGGGTTGATACCAAACTCTGCTTTTGGACTAATTCCTAATTCAACCGCTTGGTTGACGATAGATGCGGCACGAGCCATATCTTCGTAAGAAGAGTTGGTACAAGAACCGATTAATCCCCATTCCACTTTAATTGGCCAACCATTTGCAGCAGCTTCTTCCTTCATTTTAGAAACCGGAGTTCCTCTATCCGGAGTAAAAGGGCCATTAATGTGTGGCTCTAATTCAGAAAGATTGATTTCAATTAATTGGTCGAAATAGGTTTCTGGATTAGCATATACTTCTGGATCGGCAGTTAAGTATGAAGCTACTTTATCGGCAGCATCCACCACATCCTGACGACCTGTTGCAGAAAGGTATCTTCGCATTGACTCGTCATAACCAAATGTAGAAGTAGTCGCTCCAATTTCGGCTCCCATATTACAAATAGTTCCTTTTCCGGTACAAGACATTGAAGTTGCTCCTTCTCCAAAATATTCGACAATGGCACCCGTTCCACCTTTTACGGTAAGAATATCAGCTACTTTAAGAATCACGTCTTTTGGTGCAGTCCAACCCGATAATTTTCCAGTCAGTTTTACCCCTATTAATTTTGGAAATTTCAATTCCCAAGACATTCCCGACATTACATCTACGGCATCGGCTCCACCAACACCAATGGCCAACATTCCCAATCCACCTGCATTTACGGTATGCGAATCGGTACCAATCATCAAACCTCCGGGAAAAGCATAGTTTTCTAAAACAATTT
>ERZ795056.2513-NODE-2513-length-20333-cov-4.417743_pt1 | contig 20333 bp, 18 predicted proteins | sample MGYA00375140_ERZ795056 | MGnify/ENA primary metagenome ERZ795056 (study PRJEB30185, sample SAMN05720227) | activated sludge metagenome | isolation source: Anaerobic digester | place: USA | collected 2015-03-09 ... | reverse complement strand
GACAGTTACGGCACGTCACAATAACGCAGCCAGGCGCGATGCATCGCCCGTCGGCGGCGCAGCAGCTTGAGACGGGCGGCCATCGTTGATACTATTTCTGAATGAAGGCAATCTTGTCGCTGGGTGCGGTATCTCTGTTTTTCACCGGTTGTTTCGTAGCAGCGCAACCTGCAGCTGCACCAACCACCGTGACCGCGCCAGCCGCAGATCCAAATGCTGCTGCAATCGTGTTGTCATGCAATGAAGGCAGCTGCAATCAAGTTTGTCCAACCGGTGCATCGTGCACATTTGACTGCAACGGTGGCAGCTGCAATCAAGCATGCGATACTGGCTCAACCTGCGCCATGTCGTGCAACGGCGGCAGCTGCGGCCAAGCTTGCAGCGAAGGCGCAACCTGCACGGTGGATTGCAACGGCGGCAGCTGTCATTAACCCATGAGCGCATCATCGGCTGCAATCAATCAATTTCCGTGCGTCAACTGTGGCGCGAACACCGTATTTGGCCCCGGTACGGGTTCGATGCTTTGCGCCCACTGCGGCCACGCCGAGCCAGTCGAAGCAAGCCCGGCGCCGATCGTCGAGAACGACTACAAAGCCACGCTGGCCCAAGCCGGTACCGCTGGGCCAGTCGCACCGACGAGCAACGCAGGCAAAGAAATTCAGTGCAAGAACTGCGGCGCGCGCACCATGTCGAGCAAACAAGCCGAGCGGTGTGCGTTTTGCGACAGCGCTATGGTGGTGGAGCTGCCGCCCGAGCCGATGCAACTGCCACAAGCCGTGTTGCCGTTTGAAATCAAACGCGACAAAGCACAAGAACTCTTCGTTACCTGGCTTAGCACGCGTTGGTTTGCGCCGTTTAAGTTAGTCGCGCGCGCCAAACGCGAAGGCCTCGACGGTGTGTACCTGCCCTACTGGACCTACGACAGTGCAACAGTTACCGATTACCGCGGTGAACGCGGCGATTATTATTACGTCACGGTGTCGTATACCGACAGCAACGGCAAACAGCAAACCAAGCAAGAGCGCCGTACCCGTTGGTCCAACACGTCAGGGACCGTCAACGTCGATTTTGATGACGTATTGATCTGCGGCTCCAAAAGTCTGCCTGCGAAGTTAGTGGTCGATCTTGAACCATGGGATCTTGAACGCCTCGCTGCGTTTAACCCGAAATACCTCGCTGGCTTTATGGCCGAACGCCAAGCGATCGAACTCGCCGAAGGCTTCGGGCTTGCACAAGTCCGCATGGAACCCCGGATCAACGAAGCAATTCGACGCGATATCGGCGGCGACGAGCAACGCATCTCCTCAACCGATGTCGACTATCGCGACATCACGTGGAAACACATCTTGATGCCGTTGTGGCTTTCTGCGTTTCACTACAACGCCAAAGTGTTTCGAGTCACCGTTAACGCCCGCACTGGCGAAGTCAGCGGCGAGCGCCCGTACAGTGCATTTAAGATCATCATGTTCATCCTCATGATCTGCGCGATCATCGGCGGCATCGTGTACTTGATCATGCGGGCCAAGCAACCGCAGTAACGCTCGCCACCAACGGCCCTAGGTGCCATTGCACACCTTGGTGCCACCAGTAACCGTGCCAAAGCCGTTGGTCACCACGGCACACGAACAATTGCTTACCCTGCAGTTGAAAGCTTCATCGGCAGTGCAAATGGCGTTTGTTGGGAGGCGTTTGTATTCGTACCAAACAAACGTCTTTACGCCGTTAACGAACGTATCTGCCATCGCGATCGACAGCGTGTCACCGGAAACGAAATAGGGCCGATCTAACCATGTGTTGGTGGTGGCCGTAGCGCCTGCGGAATCGCAACGCGTGTTGTAGGTAAACGAAATTTTGCCGTTCGCCGTTTGATAGGTACCCAACTCATTTTCGAACGAGTTGTCGAGCTCAAGAACCTGATTGCCTGCAAAGATCAACACACCCGAGTTAAACGTGCCGCGTTCAAGGCGATACGTGCCATCGGCAATCACGCCGCCGGTTTGGGCGGGTGCTGGCAAGGTGGTGTCCAACGCATCGTAGGTCGTGCAAAATGTGACCGCGGAACAGGTGAGCCCTTGCGCTGGCCTACTATCCATCGGATTGGCGTCGATGGCGGAGCCCCCGCCACTGCCGCACGCAACGAGCGAACCAACCAAAACAATAGCCAAACTAACTGTACGACGCATATGAGAACTCCTTGTGTACTCATAGAGCGTCGCGCCAAGCGAACAATGCAGTGGTCGGACCTTTCGTTTTACAGCTATCGCAACGGCAATTCGGTTGCTGGGCCGAACGATTGGCCGCCATCCGCGGAAACCGCGATGCTGCGGTCGCGCAACACCACTACGTCATTGCCGTCGACAGCTGCAGCAATGAATGCATCGGTGCGATCGGCGCGCGTGGCCAACTGTGCACGATTGCTTGCTGCGCTGCCATCGTTGAACAAGGTGCCAGCCGGCGCATCGATCAGATTAACAATCGTTTCGTCGATGGCGATGAACGTTGATTGCGCTGGCGTTGCAAGATTGAGCTGCACCAAGAACGGCTGCTCCAGTTCGCTGCCGCGGGTAGCGTGCACGAATGCCACCGCTTGGCCGTTGATGTTGGTCAAGCGATGCATGGAGGTCACGCCCGGCACCGTCAGCGGCTCCCACTGATCCATATCGTTTGTTACGTACATCGCGCCACCGTGGTCGGCCACCACGGTTTGCTTGCCAGCGACGGTGAAAATTGGATTGTACATTTGGGCTGGCAACGCGTGGTCGATCCAGGTCTTACCGTCGCGGCTCAACAACAAGCCGTTATCATGCACCATTGCCAAGCTGTCACCTGCCGTGATCAAGCTAAAGCCTTCATCGCTGCCAGCTGCAACCTGGGTCCACGTGCGGCCGTCTTGAGAAGCTTCGATCGCGTAGCCGCTGTAGTGGCTGTGCAATGCGTAGAATGTTTGTTGATGCACGGCCAACGCGGCCACCGGCGCATCGATGTTGTCGGTAGCTAGTTGGGTAAACGTGGCACCACGATCGTTCGAAACATAAAGCGGGCCATCGCCTGGCGTGGTCAAACCGCCACAGCCGAAGCCGCCGGTGGTCACGGTCGAAGTCGAAATCACCACAGTATTGCCCGACTTGGCAATCGCCACTGGTTGGTCGGAATCGGTTGGCGTGCAGCCAGCGGCGGCAAGCAGCGCCAATGCGCTAGCAGCAAACAGGTTCGAGCAATTGGTCATGGGCTCCTATATTGCGGGTTTGGTGCCAGCCACCGGTCTCAACTCAAAACTAATATGCCCATATTTTCAGTATCTTACCTGTGGCGCGGACTGTTTACCGACTAACACGTTGCCAAGATTTCGAAGAACCATGACATCCATGTCCGGACTGCCACATGGCATAGTGCGCCAGTGAGCCGCCGCGAAAATGCCGACCTGCGTTGCGAGCGCTGCCACATGCACCAACCGTTGTGCATCTGCGATCAATTGCCGTCGTTGGCCACGCGTAGCCGGCTCGTACTGTTGGTGCACTATCGCGAAGCGCGCAAACCCACGAATACAGGGATGCTTACGGCGACCTGTTTGCAAAGCGCAACCATGCATGTGCTTGGCGAAGGCACCGCAGCGCAGCCCGCTGCAGAACGTCCGGACTTCGGACAACTGATCGCAGCCGATGAACAAGCAGTATTGCTGTTTCCGGCCGATGATGCAGTGCCGATTGATGCGTGGGTACGCGCCGCGGCGCCAACGCGGCCCATCTTGATCGTACCCGATGGCAATTGGCGCCAAGCCAGCAAGATGCGTGGCCGGATCCCCGGACTCAACGCACTGCCCTGCGTAACTTTGCCAACAGCTGCGCCAACCGCATACCGGTTGCGTGCCGAGCCCAAAGATGGCGGGCTTGCAACGCTCGAAGCGATTGCGCATGCGCTGTTTCATCTCGAAGGCGAAACCGGGCCAGCCGTCGCGGCAGAACTTACGCGGGTCTTTCAATTGATGGTTGAGCGCACGCTGTGGTTGCGTGGTGCCCTGCCATTACACGCCGTGACTGGTGGCATTCCCGACGCTGCGCTCGAGTTCTATCGCAAGCGTTCGCACGCTGCCGGCGGCTTGGCGCGTGGCGCGACCAACTTACGCAACCCTGGCAGCAAAAAGAATTCCAAGTAGAACGGGTTGTATGGCCGCTCAGGCGCAGGCGACAAACCATACTGTGCAGGCACCACGGCTTCAGCGCGATACGTACCGAACAGACGATCCCAAATGAACAACATACCGCCGAAGTTGCAATGTTGATCACTCTCAGACACGCCGTGATGCACGCGATGATTGCGTGGCGAATTAAAAAAGAAATCGATAACCGGCAGCTTGCCAACATATGGGCAGTGACACAAAAAGTCCCAAAACGACATCACCGCCGTCGCTGCCGCAACCAACAACGGATGAAAGCCTAAAAACACCGGCGGAATGATGAAGACCCAGTCAATGAAACCGCCAAACCACGAGTTGCGAAAACCCAGGCTCATGTTGAAGTGACGCGACGAATGATGCACTGCATGGAACGCCCACATGAACGCAAATGCGTGGCTGGCCCGATGCGACCAATAGTGAAAGAAATCAACCAAGACAAAACATGTCAGCATCGCAACGGGATCGTAGCTATCCCAATGCCACGGCATCCGATCGTAGGCCCACAGCGAAATCGCGGTTAACATCACGCCGCGCAACAACGAGAACACCACGTAACCAATCGTGATGAGCAAGGCAGTAAACGAATCGCGGGTTTCGTGCTTGTTGTCGTTGAGCAGAAATCGACTCACCAAATATTCGATCGCGAATGCAGTGGTCATCAGACCGCCCGCGATATTTGGCAAATGCTCCATCACGACAAGCTAAGCTTAACAACCCACCGTAGGCCCGACAATTGCCGTGGGTGGCAGAACGCGGCAGATTTTCAGACCGCCGGCTTGGCGCGTTGCCAGACTGCCACTGCCGCGATCGTCGTAGCGACCGACAACCCCATGGCGACCGTTATCAAGCTCGTCACGGGACGGTCAAACCAGCGGTGCGTGGTCGCCAACATCAGCAGCACCAGCGCTGTACGTACAAGTTCGAGCGGCACAACCCGCTGCGATCGATCCAACAATTCGCCAATTACCGCAGTCGACCCAACGATGAACAACAAATAAAGAACATTGCTGCCCATCGAGTGTTGATTCAACGTAAACAGCAAATGCAACACCAAGACGCCAAGGTGGGCGGCTTGCAGCAGCTCGTACCACCACAGCGGGCCAGGCAAGCGTGCGGTTGACGGCGCCAGCAGCGGCCGAGGTGTTGCATCGGCCGGGCGCCAACCGGTTGGCATGTACCAAACCCGCAACTTGTCGCGCCAGCGTCGCGTCGCGACGGCATCGTGCCAGACCTTGCGCGCTTCGTGAAAGCCTACCGCTAGCGGTTGCATGCTGGTTGGGCCATCGAGCAAGCCGTAGCTCGGCGAAATATCGCCGCGCTCCGGCGTGAACGTGCCAAACAACTTGTCCCAGAAAATAAAAACGAACGCATAATTCTTGCCGATGTATGCATCGTTAATCGCGTGATGCACGCGATGGTGCGATGGCGTCGCAAGCACCCACTCAAGCCAACCTAATTTACGAATGGTGCGCGTATGCACCGCAAAGCCCCACGTGTCTTTGACAAGCCAACCCAGCAATGCAGCTGGCAAGGGCAAGCCGATCAACACTGGCGCAATCAAGATTAGGTAGGCGCCCGAGAAGAGATTTACAAACGGTTCGACGATCGACGAACGCCCTCCGGTTGGCAATGCAAACTCCGGCGCTGAGTGATGCACCGAGTGCGCGGCCCAGGTCAGGTTGAGGGCGTGGTGATAACGGTGCATCCAATACGCAGCAAAATCCATCACCACGATGCCGACTGGCCAAATCCACCAAGCGTCTGCTGGCATCTGCCACGGAATGAGCGGCGCGGCGGCGCGATACCCAACGATCCAAACGATTGGAACAATGCTGATCAAGCCGTAGTGCGGCAGCTCAACCATAATGCTGACCGCCGAAGCTCGCAGCGTTTGATATCGTGTGCGTAACGCAATGTTGACGACAAACTCCAACACCATCATGCCGGCAAACACGAATGGTATGGAGGCGCCGCCCACGGACGCAGTGTGCATGGAGCGCTGAACTGTTGCAATTTGTTGCGGCAAACCGCGCACATAACTGTATAGAGATCCTACAGGGCACCTTTCCCTACAGCCTTATTGAACGTTAGTTCGAGCGCTTTGCAGTTCTCGACGATAAAAGGTCGTTTATGCGGCGATTTGTCAGAAATATTTCCAACATCGAAGTGGCCACCGATCGCGAAGCTCTGTAGATTCCGCCGTCCATGTCCCCTAACGGCAACTCAACCGGACGCGCAGTGTTTCGCCCTGGTATGCAATTTAACGGTGTGAAGATTTTTTCGGCCACGATGATGATGGACCGCTTGCAGCTAGGCGAAAAGTGCACAGCGTGGATTCAAGAGCATCCTGACTTTCAGATCGTTGAGATCCAAGTTACCCAGTCGAGCGATGAAGCATTTCACTGCATCACGCTGACCGTTTACTACTTCGAAGAACTGTAGCGGTCGGTCGAGCGCGGCATAACCGCGGATTCCCCTCCACCGCGCGCTGCACGAATGCGTTGCGCGGTACGCGATCGACAGGCAGGCTTCGCCGCACCGCTCGAATCGCTTTGATTTGAGGTACGCTACAGCTATGTCGTCGCTGCCACGTGTTTTGAATTTCTCCTCAGGCCCGGCCATGATGCCGCCTAGCGTGGTGGCAGCGGCAGCACGAGCGTTGGTTGATCTCGACGGTTCAGGTATCGGCATCTTGGAACACAGCCATCGCGGCCCTGAATTTGGTGCAGTGTTGGCGCGCACCGAAGCGCGCATTCGCAAACTTGCCAACGTGCCGCAGGACTACGCTGTGCTGTTTGTGACTGCTGGTGCAACCGCGCACTTCACGTGGATCGCGCGCAATTTTCTTGGCACTGGGCAAACCGCCGACTATTGCCACACTGGCGTTTGGTCCGGGAAAGCAATCGAAGCAGCCAAGCCGTTTGGCAATGTGCATGTCGCCTGCAGCGCTGAAGCTTCAGCGTTTACAACGATTCCAACCACGCTCGCACTTTCGCCCTCGCCGCGCTACGTGCACTTCACCAGCAACAACACGATCTACGGCACCCAGTGGACCGCGCCACCGGTTGTTGGTGATTGCCCGTTGATCTGCGATGCATCAAGCGACATTTTCAGCCGCCCGATCGATATCAGCAAGTACGCCTTGGTCTACGCAGGTGCCCAAAAGAACCTTGGCCCGTCGGGCATATCGCTGGTGATCGCACAGCGTAGCTTTCTGGCGACGGCCGAGCCCAGCCTGCCGCCACTCGAAGATTACCGCGTTTACGATCGCGAAAAATCGATGCACAACACGCCCAATACGTTTGGTGTGTTTGTCATCGGCGAGACCGTACAATGGATCGACCAACAGGGCGGCCTCGACGCGATGGCCGCGCAAAACGCAGCCAAAGCGGCCACGCTCTACGACTTTCTCGACGGCAGCAAATTCTGGCGCGCTGTCGCCGCACCAGGCAGCCGCTCGTTGATGAACATAACGTTTCGCGGCCCAACTGCAGCGCTCGAAGAAGCGTTCTTAACTCGGGCCGATGGCATTGGCTTGTCAGGCTTGCGTGGCCATCGTTCCGTCGGTGGCTTGCGGGCAAGCATCTACAATGCATTCCCAAGCCTTGGCGTGCTGCGCTTGGTTGATGCACTCGCAGCGTTTGAACACGAACAGCGATAGCGCGTGCTACGTCGGTGCATCAAACCGATAACCTGCGCCATAGACCGCCGTGATGCATGGGCAGCCTGGCTCAACTGCGTCGAGCTTGCGGCGAATATTCTTCACATGGCTATCGATCGCTCGATCGCTGACGTCGCGCATGCCAGCACCGAGGCTGGCAAGCAGCTGCGCACGCGAATACACCCGGCCGGGATGGCTAAGCAATGCGCGCAAGATCCGATACTCGACGGCCGTGAGCGTCAGCCACGTGCCGCGCCACGCAATGCGCAAGCCGGCGTCATCAATAGTCCACGCTGTTGGCGCAACCCGCAAGGCACCATCGGCGCGCCGGACCAAGGCGCGAATGCGCGCCACTACTTCGCGTGGACTAAACGGTTTGCAAACATAGTCGTCGGCACCGGTTTCAAGGCCGACCAAGCGATCGACTTCGTCGATGCGTGCAGTGAGCATCAAGATCGGCACGTCGCTGAATTGGCGAACCGCACGACACACTGCAATGCCGTCCATGCTGGGCAACATGAGGTCGAGCACAATGGCCGCCGGCGGCGACTTCTTGATGTGCAACAGCGCGAGATGGCCGTCATCGATTGCAGTTGCAGCAAAGCCATCGTTGCGCAGGTAGTCGAGCAAGAGCTGCGCGATTTTGGCATCATCTTCGACGACGAGGATCTGACGCATTGCGGTCGCAGGATTGCTCATACGGCCTCGCTTGCGGTTTGCGCCGAAGCTTGCACGGGCAACGTGACCACCACCCGCAAGCCGCCGATCGCTGCGGCTGCGGCGCGCATCGTGCCGCCATGTGCACGCACGATGGCTTCACAGATTGCCAAGCCAAGGCCACTACCTCCCGACTGGCGCGTGCGCGCATCGTCGACGCGATACAGCGGTTCAAACAGCCGTGGCAGGGCGTCGCTCGACACGCCAGGGGCGCTGTCTTCGATGCAAATTTCGATCGCCGCGGCACGCTGCGAGGCTGTAACCACAATTTGCCCCGGCGCGTCGGTGTAACGCAAACTGTTTTCGATCAGATTGGTCAACAACTGCTCCAACCGAACACGGTCCCATTTGACAACGGCATCTTGCAGGCTTTTTATGTCAAACGTCAGCGTTAACCCTTGGCTTATGATGCGATCGCGGCAACGCAGTAGCTGCGCTTGCAACCAAGGCTGCACTTCGAACGTTGCAAACTGACACGGTAAGGTTTGCAGATCCGAAATTGCCAGCGTGTGTAAATCGTTAACCAAGCGCGCCAACGTCAACGCTTCGTCACGCAGCGAAACCATCGCTTGCGCCGACAGTGGCCGCACCCCGTCGACCAGCGCTTCGATCTCACCTTGCAACACTGTCAAAGGCGTGCGCAATTCGTGCGACAGATCTGCAAGCCAGCGTCGGCGCGATCGTTCAAGCCGTTGCAGCCCTTCCGCCATCGCATTGACGTTGCGCATCACATCGCCGAGTTCGTCGCGGCGCACGGTGGTCAAGCGGACATCCAGCGCGCCTTGGGCAATGCGCTGCGTTGCTGCTTGCACGTCGCGCAGCGGCCGGGTCCAACGCTTGGCAAACCACCACGCGCTGGCAAGCACCAGCAACAACAGGCCAGCCGCAACGACCAAGATGCCGCGGTATTGATCGCGAAGAAACTTCTGCTCAACCGAGTCTGGCACCGGCCGCGCTTTCAACATGCACAGCCATGCGACGTGGGCGCCCGCGACATTGATGGGCAGCTCAACCACCGCATCGGCTCCAATCGGTAGATCACGCCCAATCAAGAGCTGATGCGTTAGGTCATACAAGCCCACGCGGCTACCAAAACCACCGTCGGGCGGCCCAGGCGGAGGCCGCAGCCCACGCGGGCCATCAGGTCGACCTGGGCGAGCGCCGTCGTCTCCTGGTCGGCCGATGGGCAAGCCTTGCTCGACGGCTAACGAATCGAGAAAATCGTGCATCGTCAATTGTTGCTGACGCAACATTTCCACCCCGTTGTCACGCGCGAGGCGCGCTTCGACGATGTGTTCGAGCTTGCCTAGTTGCTCAAGATCGCGCTCCACCAAATAGCCTTGAAAACCGTTGCGCAAGTTGATGGCCATCATCACCCCCATCGCAACCACGGCAGCCGCAACTGCGCCCAGCAGCAATAATGCAACTGAATGAACTAAGCGAAAACGCATGATTAGGCGACCTGAGTCTACTACTAATTCCAACACGCAATTGTGGAGACATTGCGGAGCCACTTACGGGTTCGTTGCCCATAATTCCTCCACAGTTGCAGCGCAAAACCAAACCATGCGGATCAAAACCATTGCATGTAGTTTGCTTCTCATTGCTGGCTGTGGCGATAGCGCTGCGGTTACCGATGCCTCGACTATCGACGGCAATATGGGCACCGCTGACTTCTGCGGCCTTAGCTACAATGCACTCAACAGCAGTCCTAAAGTTGCCAACAATAGCATCTACAGCTGGGCCTGCAGCGCAACCAACCGAACACTGACCGGCAATGGCATTCCCGATCACGCCGTCACGGGTGGCAATTTTGCAACGCCGATCGGTGCGCAGTCGATTTCACAAACGTTTCCCAAAACGCCGACCAATAAGAACACCGTGACCAACATCCCGATGGATGTTGGCTTCGCAATGAACAGCGTCAAATTTGACCCCGGCACGGCTGGCAGCTGTGCCGCAACGGCAACTGGCACAGGGCCAAACCAAGGCTGCGTGATGATCGCAGGGCGAGATCCTTGGAAGATCGAAGCGATTGGCGGCGCGTTCATGTTTGGCACCGACGAGAATAACGCGCATGTGCAACCCAATGGGCAATACCACTATCACGGCATGCCCGAAGGCCTTGTGAACGGACGCAACCAAGGCCAAGCCATGACGTTGGTCGGCTATGCCAAGGACGGATTTCCGATCTACGCGCGCTACGGTTTTACCGACGCAAACAACCCACAATCGGCGATCAAGGTTGTGTCGTCGAGCTGGCGAACCAAAGCTGCGCCTGACGCCGGCCGGCCAGCCGTCGCCACATTTCCGATGGGAACCTTCACCCAAGACTATGAGTACGTTGCAGGTTCAGGCGATCTCGATGAATGCAACGGCCGCACCGGTGTCACGCCGGAATTTCCGAACGGCACATACCACTACTTCATCACTGACACGTTTCCGTATATTCAACGCTGCGTAAAAGGCATCTAGCGATGAGGGCGCAACACGCTCGCCGTTGGCGACCTTGGCTCGTACTGCTCGTGCTGTTGGCCGGGTCTAGCACGAGCCTTGCGCATATGATGCCAGCGCAACGTGGCACCATCAACTTCGTCGACAACGGCGGCTTCATAGTGGTGTCATTGCCGGTACCTGGCGGCTCCGACGACAACGGCGATGGCTTACTTTCCCTCGACGAACTGCAAGCGCATGCAGCATCGATCGAAGGTGCGATTCGCATCGGCGTGCAGCTGGTGGATCTCGACAGCAATACCGCGCTGCCATTGCAAGCCATCATGTTGAGCTTGGCGTCACCTGGCGAAGATCCGTCGGTGCCATCAGATCATCTGCTCGTCATGGGCCGGTTTGACGTGCCCATGCCCAGCCATCCGTTGCAGCTACGCTTCAACCTGTTTGGCAGCAACAGCAACGATCAATCCATGACCATCACCGCAACTCGCAAACCAGCGAGCCAATTGCTGGTCTTCACGCCGACCGAAACAGCACACGATCTATTTGTGTCGCCTTGGCGCGCCGTGGTTGATGCGACGCGGCTCGGCGCCGGCCACGTCCTGAGCGGCCTCGATCATCTGTTGTTTCTGCTCGTCGTTGTCGTGGCTGGCTGGCGCTTGCGCCAATTGGTATTGGTGTTGAGCTGCTTTACGCTTGGCCATGCATGCACGTTGCTCGCGTGTATCGGGTTCGGACTGCAAATCTCGGCCACCATCGTCGAGCCTGCAATCGCTGCAACCATCGTGGCGATGGCGATCTTCGATTGGCGGATGAGTCGCCGCGCAGCCCCTCCGCGCCCAGGCCTGCGCTTGCTGTTGGTTTTTGCCTGCGCAATGATCCATGGCCTCGGCCTCGCTGGCGCACTTTCCGAGCTTGGCCTGCACGGCACCAACAAACTTGAAGTCCTCGTCGGCTTCAATCTTGGCATTGAGCTCGCGCAACTAACGCTGGCCCTCGGCGCGGTCACGGTGTTGTACGGACTGCGCCGCTACGCTGGCCCGCGATATGTACGCTGGGCCAACTACAGCGCGTGGAGCACTGCGATCGTCGTCGGCACGATCTGGTTTATCGAACGGATAGCGAGCTAGCCAACCCGTTGGCTTAGAACAGCCACAGCGGTTTGCCACCAGCAAACAGCACGCGATCTTCTTCAGCCGACGGCTTGGTGAGTTCAACTTCCACCATCAAGCCGCGTTGCGCGCTTTCATCGTGCGGATGCATGTCGGTAACTTCGCCGTCGACAACGCCGGTAATTTTGCCAACGCGCGAACACAGCACCAAGCCCCATGAACAGCCGTACAACGGCGTACCGACTTTGACGTTCTTCAGATTTTGATACGGCACAAATGCAATCACAAGCTTGCGATCAACCGCACGCAAATACGGTGAACTCGCCAAGCGATTCACTAACTGATCTTGTTCTTTGATGCGCGTTGCCATGTGCGACATGCGTTCTTTCAACGTCGCGCGGCGACCTTCGGCGCGCTGTTTGTCGAGCGTAACTTGATCGATCTGGCGCCGCAGCAGCGCAGCATCGGTGCTCTTCATCGGCGTGGCTGCAACTAACGGCGCAGTGTCGGCAATGTACTTGTCGGCCGATGCAATGACGCGCTCGCTTTCGGCGAGGTCGGCTTCAATTTCGATCTTTTCGGTAAGGAACTGTGAAGCATGCAACTTGGCATCAGCCAACTGGGTCGACGCTTCGATGACGCTCTTGTGAGTTGGTGACAACACCACCGGGCGCACCCACGTGTGATCGAAGAAATAGAAAATGTTAACGATCAGAAAGCTGAGTAAGCCAATCAGAATCGACGTTAGTGCAATGACGCCGACGGCCTTATAGATTTTGACGATCGCGGGCTGAACTGCTAGTCGAAAGCGTGGTTTGGCGTCTGGGTTGCGCGGTTCCATGGCAGCGACTCGCCTAGTACCACGGGGGCTGCGCTGCCGGATATTGCGAATGTCAGGAAGTGGCGCGCGCTGTGGCGGTTCTTACGCTTCGTGGCGTAACCTGGCATCTACGCCAACCACTTGAATTTAGTCCGAAAATCAAAATGGGCCCAAACCTTGTAGGTCGGGGCCCCAAAAGCCAGCAATTGGCTGGACCTATTTCAGCTAAATGGCGATGCGTAGGCTGGCGGTTCGACTTGGTGGTCAAAGCCGTTGCCATCGGGATCGTCTGTTTCAGGGCCGTTCCAATCGACTTGGGTGTCGCCTTGGTAAAATACTTCGTTGCTGCCAATGCACGCATCGGCGGCTTCCCGCAAATTGTGGATCTTGGAAGCGACCTTTTGCGCGTCTTTGACAGCGCCGTTGCCTTTTTCTTCGTTCACCAATGCGACGGCGTCGCCAACCGACCCGAGCTTGCCATCAAGCAAGTTACGCTGGCCTTTCATCTCCAACAACTTGTCATTGACGCAGTCGAGTTTGATTGGATCTTGGCCGCGTTGAGCTGTTAACCGTAACTGATTAACGTGGTTAAGATCCGACGACGCTTGGTTCGCAAGCTCTTCTGCGGTCGCTTGCAACTGGGGCACGGTCAGCCAAACTTCTTTGCTGGCTTTGTCCTTGGCGTCTTTGGATTCTTTCGAGTCCTTGGCGTCTTTGCTGTCTTTGCTGTCCTTGGCGGCAGGCGCATCACCTGGTGCTGCGTACAGAAGCGTTGACCCGCCGGCCAACAACATCAGAGCAGCTAAGCTTTTGTGGAGCATCTTCATGGCGTGTGGACCCTCAACCCTAGAGAAAACAACTAGAAAAATGTAGATGACTGGCTCTCACAAGTCAAACCAGCATCGTTGCCAAGTAGGACGCCGGGTGGAATCGTCACGTTCATGACAATTTGCAAAATTCGCAATGAACACGCCACGCTCCGAAAGCAACAAAGCTAGAGAATTGCGTGGCTTGGCTGTGCGTGTTACACGTCAAAATGGGTTAAATGTCTAAATTTGCTACATTAATTACGATCTCCGCAGTGTTTGCGTCATCCGGAGTGGTGGCGTGCCGCGACAATCCTCCTGTGGTGTATCCAACGGCTGTGGCACTGACCGACGAAGAGCCACCGCTGGGCACCGGCGATAAGCTGGGCGTCAGCGTCTACAATGGCGCCACCGAAAAAAGCAAAACCGAATTCACGCTGGATTCGTCCGGCGAGATCGACCTGCCCTACATTGGTGCAGTTGTGGCGGCTGGCAAAATGGCGCCGCAACTCAAGCGCGAGATTCAAGCTAAATTGGCCGACGGCTATCTGATCAACCCGATCGTTTCGGTGACGGTGTTGGAGATCAACTCACGCAAGATTTCGATTTCGGGCCAAGTGCAAAAGACCGGCACGATCAAATTTTCACCTGGCATGACGATCGTTGAAGCGATTGCGCTGTCCGGTGGTCTCACACCGATGGCGCGCGCCAACGCGATCAAAGTGACCCGCAAAGTTAACGACAAAAACCAAACGTACGTGATTCCGTACGAAATGATTAACGAAGGCAAACGGCCCAATTTTCCAATGATGCCGGGTGACCAGGTTTACATTGATACTCGGGTGTTCTAGTTGCGGACCCGCGACAAAATTTCACTCGTCGCGGGAGGCGTAGGCCTAACCGGCTCGGTAATGTTAGTTGGTGGTGCGCCACGCTGGGCCTTAGCGGCCATCGCGTTGCCCCTTGCGGTTGCGGTTGGCGCGACCATTACCTCCCGGCGCAAGTTGGCGAATGTCTCGCCACTGATGGTGGTGCTGTTGCTGGCGTTGGCGATGACGCTGTTGCAGTTGCTGCCGTTGCCTCGCGGGTTGGTTGCAGCACTTAATCCGCATGGGATCGAATTGCGCGAGCGCGGCTTAGCTTTGATTGGCAGCAGCGTGGGCGGCTGGCAGCCGATCACGCTTGATGTTGCAGGCACGCTACATGGCGCGGCCATGATCGTGCTGATGCTCGGTGTTGCGTTTATTGCACTGCGCATCACGGCGGCCGACAAAGGGCGGTTTTGGATCAGTGGCGCGATTGCAGTGTTGGCCGGCGCGTGCGCGTTGATCACAGGTGCCCATGTTGGGCTCAACGCTGAAACGTTGTTTGGCTTATACCGACCCAACGAAGCCACGCCGACGCTGATGGGGCCGCTGCTCAACCCCAATCACTTAGGCGGCTTGATGGCAATGGGTGCGCTGGTGAGCGCGGGTTTGTTTTTTCATGATTCGCAAGCCAGCGTGCGGCGCGTTGGTTGGGCGGTGTTGGGCCTGGTGTGCGTCGCGACCACGATGTTGTCACAATCGCGCGGAGCGGCGCTGTCCTTGGGCATCGGCGCACTTGCCTTTGTGGTTACATTGGCAGGGCAACGTTGGAGCGCCGGCTACAAACGCCGCAGCAGCACTAGTGACATGTGGCGAACCAAAGTGCCAATGGCCGTGTTTGCAACCTGTGTGTTGGCGCTGGTGGTTTACTCCAGCGCGCAGAAAGTATCGAGCCAGATCATTGATACCCGCGTCACCGAAATTGGTGATCGCCACAGCAAGTTCGCGGCCTGGCGTTCATCCATGACGCTCGTCGAAGAAACGCCATGGGTCGGCATCGGCCGCGGCGCGCTGGAGCCCGCGTTCACCCGTGTGCATAATGCCAGCAGCTTTCACACGTTCTCGCATCTCGAAAACGAATACGTCCAAGCGGTGGTTGAATGGGGCGTTGTTGGCGCGCTTGCAATCGGCGTGGTCATGATGTGGTTGGTGTTATCGATGGCACGGCGCTGGCACCGCGGCCCGCTTGCGGCGGGAGCGCTAAGCGCTCTGTTGGCAGTTGCGACCCAAAACGCTGTCGATTTCAGTTTAAGCCTGCCGGCGCTAGCGCTTTTGGCCGTGGCACTGGCGGCCACCTTGTCGTACGTGCCGGTCGAAGACGTTGCCAAGCATCGCGGGCGAGGTGAAAGCAAAAGCGAAGCGAGTGGCCGCAACGATTGGCTACGGCGCGGGATGCGTGCAGCACTGGCAGTAAGCCTGCTTGGCGCTGGCACGGTGATGTTGTTGCCAGTGAGTCGAGGCGTGGCCGAAACCCATGCACGCATGGCGGGGCCGCGCACCGACTACGCGACGATCGAAGCCGCGATCAAAGCTCATCCGCTCGATTATTTGGCGTATGGCCGTGCCACTGACGTGTTGTTGACGCAAAAAGATCCACGGGCTATCGAATTTTTGCGCCATGCCCTGCTGTTGCATCCAACCCATGCTGGCTTGCATCGGATCGCGGCGCGCTTACTGCTCCGTAGTGGCAAACCTGCCCAAGCTGCGCTGGAGTATCGGTTAGCGCTTGAAAACACCCAAGCGCCGCGGCGTCTGCTCGACGAAGTTGGCTTGCAATTCGCCGATCTTGATATTGCCGTGCGTGCGATTCCGTTGGATCCGCCGAATCCTGAAGTCATCGTCAAAGCCTTGGTTGCCGACGACCATGCAGCGCTGGCGCTGCGCTGGCTGGAAGCCGTTTTGGACAAAAATCCGCAAGCGCCGCAAGCCGCAGCGTTGTTGTTGAGCATTGCCCAAAAAATTCACGACCCAGCGATTGCCGAACGTGCCGCGCGTTTGACCTACGCAGCAACGTCGACGTTTGCCAACCTGCTCGCGCTCACCGACCTGCTGCAAAAGCGCGGTGCCATGAGTGAAGTTGTAACGTTGTTGGATAACATTGCAACCATGGATGCGCGGCCCGACGAGCGAGCTCGGGCCTGGATGCTGCGCTGCGATGCCTTGATCCAACTCACCCGCATCGACGACGCGCGCGCTTGCTTACGCCAGCTTGCCCTTGCTGGCATTTTGTCGAGTGCACAGATTCAAGCCGTCACCCAGAAGTTGTCGCAGCTCGATCATACAGCGCCGACGCAACCGAGTGCGCCAGCGGCCGCAGGGTCGGGCACAAGCAAACCTTAAGCAGTTGGCGCCTGCAATCGTGGTGGTTTGCTACATCGCTTCGCTGTCATTCACGATGGCGATTGGATTTTCGAGGATGTAAGCCACCAAATTCAATTGGTGTGCATCTAGCTCCTGCGCACAATAAGCGTTCAGTAACTTCGTCAATGTTGCGGTTTCAATTTGCTGAAACCCTTCGGGGCAGCCTGATTTACAATACCGCGCCAAAACACGAATCCCTAGCCTTGCGAGCACGACGGTTGGTCCGGCGATCCATTTTGCAAGCAGCTCGTAGTCGGCCGAGATCTGCGTCGTTAGTTCGACCAAGCGTTCAAAGGCATCCGCAGTTTGCAGTTCACCAGCAAGTACGAACTGTTCTACGAACGATAACAGCCGAGGCTCACGAAGCACGGCAAGCGCATGGAGGCGGCGATAGGCATCGGCAAAATTGCCAGCAGCCTCGATCCACTGCCGGGCTCGGTCGTATGCTTCATCCGCTGGTAACGCAAAGTGCAGAGCGGCGGCGGCCTGTAGCCGCTGTGCTTCCGGTAACCGATTTTCCCAGAACTCTCGAACCAACTCGGCCGATTCACCTTCAAGCCAACCGCTGATCCCAACTAAGACAGCAACGACGGAACCGCCCGCTTCTAATCGCGCCGCCAGGGCTGTTACCAAGAGTTGATGTAGTTCAGCAGGCGCCATAGCTTTGAGGCGCGTTGCAAATTCTTCCGAGACAGCACCGGAGTCGACCATCCATTCGACGACTTGCGCATTGGGAACTGTCAACAATGACGTTTGCGCCCAAGGGTTAGCGCCTGGCATCACGTTACCCCATAGCGCAAGCTGGGGTTCCACTCTCGCATCGGTCGGCGCGATCGGGTCCAAGCGTTGTTCGATCGAAACTCGAATGTCGGAGAACCCCTGTTGCGTCAACCAAGCTTCAACCGCAAGCGCTCCAGCAAACGTGTTTTCAAAAGCGAGCTGCAGCACGAGCTCGTTGGCTTCGGACACGGCGATGTGGTGTTGGCCGTCAGCGAGACGCGCGCTGCGATCCTCATCTTCGAGTAGGCGCGGATCTCGCGCTTCACGTCCCCATGGCGGCGCATCGGTTACTTTGTATGCATATTCTGCAGCCGCAATCTGCCTCAAATAATGCTGCAGCGCTTCAATCGCAGCAACACTGCCTGCGACCGCACGAATAACCACGCCAGGTCGACCATATTGCCAATAGCCCATCGACACGCCACCCGTGCGTCGAAAGAGCTCGCGGAACGGAGCCTCTGGTAAGCCCATACAGTACGGGTGGTAAACGACAACAGTGTCGCCAACTACACCAGCCGTAAGCACGGGCGCGCCGCAACCATCCTCTTCCCACCACAAACCTTCATCCCACTCAAAACCGTGTGCTCGCCCAAACTCCTTTAGCGTAGGAGTCGGGATTGAGCCGTCGTAGCCATTGCCCTCTACAAATGCCTGACCTTCGTCGCTTGCAAGGAATTGCTCATGCGCACGGGCCAGTTCGCGCAGGCTTTGAGCCGCTTGCTGCGCAGTCTGCACGTCGCAGAATTTTGCAGCGATCGTCCAATCACCACTATTGTTGCTTGCGCGCGCCTGCCAGACCCATGCCGCCGCCGCCGGCTGCGGCGCAGCCACCTTGCGAAACAGTGAGCGCGTGCAGCCGGATATGAGAGCTGCCGGTTTTCGCGTTTGCAGCTGGCGATAGATGGCCTGCAATTCTGCAAATGAATCGAACGAGAACTTTTCCGTACTAAACGAACACGCTTGCACTGCACGATCGGGAGTAATGACGAGAAACTCGTTGCCAGCCTCGCAGTCACTGCGTTCGAACAAATGGTCAACATCAGCCAAATGCGGATACCAGCAAATATCCAAGCGCAGCGGCAGCGCCTTCATACGACGTACTGCAGCCGCAAGCGTTTCGAGCTGGGCGGCACCTAAGTGCAATGCCGGATCCGCTCCCTTGTACCCCAACAACAAAACATTGCGCGCACCTAACCGCAGAAAGTCCTGAACATCGAGTTCAAGCCGGTTTACATTTTCGGGCGTAACCAAATAGTTCACGCCAATGTTGAGCTTACGCGCCCGACGAAGCGTGTCGCGGTACTTGTTGTCAGGATATGCCGAGAGCCGTACCTCACCGACGAGACCTTCCAATTCGGCAATACGTTCAGCGGTCAGCAACGTACCGTTCGTAGTGAAGTTAAGCCCCAATCGCGTCCGTTCACGCAACGTGCGGAGCAATTGTGTAAAGCCACGAAATAGTAGTGGCTCCCCGCCGCCAAACGCTACCTCAAGCACGCCCCAGGTATCGGCTTGAATCAGCAAATCAATCAGGAAGTCACTGGTCAGCCGGCTGGGTGCTGCGGCATCTCGATAACAAAAAGAGCATGCAAGATTGCACGGTGACAGCAGCCCGATTTGCAGGCTGCGCGGCGCCGTTCGACGGTAGGTCTGCGTCTCTTCGTTTCGAAGCAAAACGTTGGTGCCTGTATTTGCATCGAAATACAGCTTGCCGCCGTCGACATGCTGAGCTTTCCAAACGTTGAGCTTTTGTTTTTGCATTTCGCAGTCAACTTTCATTCGAAATGTCGCAACGCTTGTCAGTTTGCAGCGGCGGCGACAAGCGCTGCTTGGTGGAGGGCAAGCGCATCGATTCGAGTCTGGCGTCTGGCCTCTTTGATCGCAACGACGCAGGCCATGAGGACCCACAATAAGGTGAACCGCAACCCTTGGTGCGATAGCCCGTAGGCCGCTGCGGGCGCAAGCAACAAGGCGGTTTGCAAACCCGCGCCAACTACGACACGGCCCAAGAACGCCAAAAATAACAACGTGCCGACGATGCCGTAACAAAAAAACAAGGTGCCGGCTGAAGAGTGCAACTCGTGTGAACCGATCACGCTGAGCCCCGCGTAGCGCCGGTAGCCGCCTTCGCCCGAGCCCAACAACCAGTACTCTGGATGCTGCGTGATCCGATCGTAACCGCGCTCTTCGAAGAAGCCGGCGGTTTCATCGTTTTGTACGCGATTGGTGGCGCGTTCGATCACGTGCGTATACGGCTCAACCACTAGTACAAATGCGCTGAACACCAACGCAGTGACAATGATAGTGCGGATGCGGCTAAGCATGCCGATCACGATCACCAGCACAATACAAACCAGCGCCGCTTTCGACGCTGAAATCAATGCCAGGTAGGTGCACGCAACGGTGCCGACCACAGCTTGCATCGTCGACAACCAGCCACGTACTTGGCCCAAAAACAGCAGCGATGCCGACAAAATCGCATAGTAGCCAAGTTGGTTTGGATTGTTAAAAAGGACTTTGGACCGTGTTGCCCCACCGCGCAAGATCGGAAGAGCACACGTCTGAACTCCAGTCACCGCTTAACA
>ERZ795056.2512-NODE-2512-length-20337-cov-53.154176_pt1 | contig 20337 bp, 22 predicted proteins | sample MGYA00375140_ERZ795056 | MGnify/ENA primary metagenome ERZ795056 (study PRJEB30185, sample SAMN05720227) | activated sludge metagenome | isolation source: Anaerobic digester | place: USA | collected 2015-03-09 ... | reverse complement strand
CTACGTGTCAACAAGATTAAGAAAATAAATCCTATCGAACGGTGACACGGGCAAATTTCCGCTTCCCGACCTGCAACACAACGACAGCCCCAGACTCGAGCATCAACCCGCGGTCCGTGAGCTTGTCTCCATCAAGACGAACCCCTCCCTGATCGATCATCCGGATCGCTTCCGATGTACTGGCGGTTAGGCCAGCCTGCTTGAGCACGGCCACAACACTTATGCCACCCTCGCCCGCAAGCGACACTTCAGGGATGTCGTCAGGGATCGCATTCCGCTGAAAGCGGGTCTGAAAGTCCTCAAGGGCGGCGACCGCAGCCGTCGGCCCATGGAAGCGCGCAACCAACTCCTGAGCAAGGAGCACCTTCACATCCCGTGGATTCCTGCCTTCGGATATGGACTGACGCAATGCAAGAATCTCCGACTCGGACTTGAAGGAGAGCAAGTCGTAGTAGCGCCACATGAGATCATCAGACACCGACATGACCTTGCCAAAAATCTCATTCGGAGGCTCATAGATCCCGATGTAGTTACCCAGCGACTTGGACATTTTGTTGACGCCGTCGAGCCCTTCGAGAAGAGGCATCGTCAACACGCACTGGGGAGCTTGCCCATAGTGCTTCTGCAACTCACGCCCCACCAGCAGGTTGAAGCGCTGATCAGTCCCGCCAAGTTCGACGTCAGCCTTCATGGCGACAGAGTCGTAGCCCTGACACAATGGATACAGGAACTCGTGAATGGCGATGGGCTGCTGAGCCGCATAGCGCTTTGAAAAATCGTCGCGCTCCAGCATTCTCGCCACTGTGTGCTGCGCTGCCAGGCGAATCATGCCTGACGCACCAAGGGCCTCCATCCACGTGGAATTGAAGCAGACTTCCGTCTTCGCCGGATCAAGGATCTTGAAAACCTGCTCCTGATAGGTGGCAGCATTTTCAAGAACCTTCTCGCGGGTCAAAGGCGGTCTGGTCGTATTCTTGCCCGACGGATCTCCGATCATCCCGGTGAAATCACCAATCAAGAACAGGACCTGATGCCCCAACTCCTGAAAGTGGCGCAACTTATTGATCAAGACCGTATGGCCGAGATGCAGATCAGGGGCGGTAGGATCGAACCCGGCCTTGACGCGCAAGGGCCGCCCGGTCTTGAGCTTCTCTATGAGGTCGGCTTCAATGAGGAGCTCGTCAGCCCCGCGCTTGATAAGCTCCAGCGCCGTTGTGATTTCAGTCATATTTGTCCTTGAGCAAGTACAGGTCCGCGTCGTTTTTGTTAGACTTCGCGGCTTGTTTTTGCTTGGAAAGTCCGATGCTTGGAGAAAAGACGGCGATTCTAGCGCATCTCAAAAAACTCCGCGCAGACGCCCCCGGGCTACGGTGGCGTCTGGCTGGCGTGGCAATCAGCTCAGCAGTGGGCATGGCAGCCGCCATCGCCGTTGTCCCAGGTCAGACGGGCCAAAACACTCCCAAGGAAACGGTGCTTGAACACCTTGGCACGCCCAAGGTCACCATCCCGCACGGCGACGAACGGCCGTTCATCCGCGAGAGCCGCATCCGTCCAGGAGAGTCACTGGGAGCCGCCCTGCGGAGGCTCGGGCTGACCGACGTGGCGCTCGCATCGCAGGCAAGCTCACAAGGGATCATCAAGCAGCTAGCCGGTGCAAGCAGCCCTGGCTCTCTACTCACCGTGGCAACAACAGCGACAGGACACTTGCACTCCGCCTCGATTACACGACAGGGATCGGAACTCAGCTACATCATCGAGCCCCACGACGGAGAGCTTCGAGTGTCATCGAAGACGGTGCAACTCGAAAGCCGCGTCCACATGCAGGGTGGGGTTGTCCAGTCTTCACTCTTCGCGGCAATGGACGCCGCCGGCCTGCCAGACAGCGTGGCGGAGGATCTCTCCAGGATTTTCGGAGACGACATTGATTTTCACACCGAGCTGCGCCGCGGTGACCGCTTCAGCGTGATTTATGAGGTCTACTATCACCGGGGGCATGCAGTACGCACAGGCAAGATATTGGCCGCCGAGTTCGTCAATCGCGGCACTCGCCACTCCGCCTTCCTCTTCCGCCACCCAAATGGAACAGAGGATTACTACAACCAGAACGGCAAGAGCCACAAAGAGGGCTTTCTACGCTCTCCGCTCGAGTTCTCCCGTGTCAGCTCGGGATTTTCGATGCGGCAGCACCCGATCTTCGGCAACTGGCGGGAACACAAAGGTGTCGATTACGCAGCGCCACATGGCACCGCAGTGAGGGCCACATCGGACGGTATCGTGGATTTTGTCGGCAAGCAGTCCGGCTATGGCAACTTCGTCGTATTGCGTCATGGCGAAACCTACACGACAGCCTACGGACACCTCAGCAACTTTGCCAAGGGCCTTCAGATCGGAAGTCGCGTCCGCCAAGGGGAGACCATCGGCTACGTGGGAAGCACCGGATGGGCCACCGGCCCCCATCTTCACTACGAATTCCGGATGAACAATGTCCACCAAAACCCACTCACCGTTCGACTGCCCGACGCACAACCACTGAGCGGGAACACATTACTCAACTTTCGCCAGCAAATCGCACACTTGAGCACCAGACTCACGCAAGCGCAAGAGAGCAGAATGGCCTACATCGACTGAGCGCCGTCGGGATCGTCGAAAAAAGGCTGCCCCGCAGACAAGCAAGGCAGCCTTTTTTATTATTGCCGAAGATCCGGCAGAGCACGCACTCCACCGGCTATCCTGCTCCGCTATCAAACAGAGAAAGACGAACCACACCCACAGGTGCTCGTGGCGTTCGGGTTTCGGATCACAAACTGGGAGCCCTCAAGCCCCTCCGTATAGTCAATCTCTGCGCCAACGAGATACTGATAACTCATCGGGTCGATCAGGAGCATCACGCCCTCCTTCTCCATCACCGTGTCGTCATCGTTGCGGATCTCGTCAAACGTAAAGCCATACTGAAAGCCGGAACAGCCGCCGCCCGTCACAAAAACCCGCAGCTTCAGATCCGGGTTGCCTTCCTCGATAATCAGATCCTTCACCTTGCTGGCGGCACTGTCAGTAAAAACAAGAGGGATGGGCATTTCAGTCACGGCGTTCATTGATCTACTCCTTCAGATTTGTCTTCGAATTATGGTCAGCACCCCACGGACGGTCAAGGCACCAGCAACCAATAGTCGACAAAATTAGTCGAATTTAGTTCAGGGCATCACGGGGACATGCCCCAGCCCGGTCACCTCGGGAAGCCCAAAGAGAATGTTCATGTTCTGAACTGCCTGACCGGCCGCCCCCTTGACCAAGTTGTCGATGACCGACAGCACGACCACGACGTCACCGCCCTGGGGGCGATGTACCGCGATGCGACACATGTTGGCCGAGCGAACAGAACGCGTCGAAGGATGAGCCCCCTTGGGCATCACATCGACAAACGCCTCCCCGGCAAAGCGCTCTTCAAAAAGCGCTTGCAAATCAACTTCCTTGTTCAGGCGGGCATACAAAGTTGCGTGAATCCCCCTGATCATCGGGGTTAGATGGGGAACAAAGGTCAGACCGACCGGGGCCCCCGCAAAACGCGACAAGCCTTGGCGGATCTCCGGCAGATGTCTATGCCCTGACACACCATAGGCTTGGAAATTATCGGACGACTCCGAAAACAGAATGTGGGTTTCGGCCTTTCGCCCAGCCCCGGAAACACCGGACTTGGCATCCGCGATCAAACTCCCCAGCTCAACCACCCCCGCCTCCACGAGCGGCAGGAAACCAAGCTGAACGGCCGTGGGATAACACCCGGGATTCGCAACCACCCGCGCGTTAGCCACAGCCTCCCTATTCACCTCAGGAAGACCGTACACCGCCTCGGCAACCAGTTCGGGGCAGGCGTGCTTCATCCCGTACCACTTCTCCCATTCAGCGATGTCAGTGATGCGAAAATCCGCCGCCAGGTCAATCACCTTGACGCCCGCATCAACCAGGGCTTTGGCCTGCTGCATGGCGATGCCGTTCGGCGTGGCAAAGAACACCACATCACACGCGGCAAGATCCGCGGCCTGAGGATCGACGAAGCAAAGATCAACCCTGCGACGCAAGCTTGGGAACATGTCAGCCACCGGAAGCCCCGCCTCACCTCGAGAAGTGATCGCCCTGATCGCCACATTCGGGTGCTGCGCCAACAGGCGCAAGAGCTCCACTCCGGTATATCCCGTCCCGCCAACAACACCAACCTTGATCATGCTCGCTCCCAAAGAAAATGAACGACTGTCGCCGCAGGCTCATGCCCACCGACAAAAATACTACCTCAAGATGACAAAAAGCCGCCCGGAGGCGGCCTTTTGGCGAAACATCGAACCGGATTAACGCTTCGAGAACTGCTTGCGGCGACGCGCCTTGCGGAAGCCCACTTTTTTACGTTCGACTTCGCGGGCATCACGAGTCACCAGCCCGGCCTTCTTCAGGGGGGACTTGAGCTCGGCATCATAGTCAATCAGGGCACGCGTGATGCCATGACGGACAGCACCGGCTTGGCCGGATTCACCGCCACCGGAGACATTGACGAGGATATCGAAGCTATCGACAAAGTTTGTCAGCACCAGCGGCTGACGCACAATCATCCGACCGGTCTCACGGGAGAAGAACTGGTCGACCGGCTTGCCGTTCACGACGATGTTGCCAGAGCCCTTCTTGATGAAGACACGGGCAACGGCCGACTTGCGGCGACCGGTACCGTAGTTGTAAGTCACAGCCATTATCGGCTCCTGTTAGATCGCGAGAACTTTGGGCTGCTGGGCGGCATGCGGATGCTCGGCACCGGCGTAGCACTTCATCTTCTTGAGCATGGCGTAGCCGAGCGGGCCCTTGGGCAGCATGCCCTTGACAGCCTTCTCAAGCACGCGAGCGGGGAAGCGCTGCTGCAGCTTGGTAAAGTTAGTTTCGTAAATACCACCCGGGTAACCGGAGTGACGATAGTACTTCTTGTCCTGGGCTTTGTTGCCGGTAACACGCAGCTTTTCGACGTTCACGACGACGATGAAATCACCGGTATCGACGTGCGGCGTGTAGATGGCCTTGTGTTTGCCGCGCAAGCGTCGCGCAACTTCGGAAGCAAGCCGACCAAGGACTAGGTCCGTCGCGTCTACAACGAACCAGTCGCGCTTGACCTCATGCGGCTTGGCAGAAAACGTTTTCATGAAGATCCCTCAGACTTTTCCCGACACCGGGAACAACCATAATTCGGAAAGCCGCGGATTCTACCGCGATGCCTTCGCCCATGTCAAACCCTGACGAGAGATAAAAAAAAGCGCAGATCGGGGAGATCTGCGCTAAATCCACACCAAAGGAGGAGGGTGGAGGAGACACCTTTCAGTCGCCTCAAACCACAAAAGCAACTGGACTGAGTGAATTATCGCGCCAGAAACGGCGAGGCGCAAGCTATTTTTGTGCGTCGCACCACAAATCTTTTGATTCATATATAAACAAAATTAATTCACAGAAAAATAGATCCAATCAATTGATTTAAAACAACAAATATGAGAAAAATAGCCAGCCTCAATAACTCGCCAGGATGCTAGCCGAAGCCAAGCATGGTGCACTGCAGCACAACTACCGTGCCCATCCCGATTAAGCAAAGCTACAATCCGTGCTCATCGGGCAGGCCGGAACGCCGGAACTGCCCCCACGCGATCAAGGGAGATAGCGCAGCATGGAATGCTTAGTGAAGTGGGTGGACGGGATGAGCTTCATGGCCGAAACAGGTTCCGGACATGCGGTGATGATGGATGGAGCACCCGAAGCCGGTGGGCGCAATCTTGCTCCACGCCCCATGGAAATGATGCTGGCTGGCGCAGGCGGATGCACGGCTTTCGACGTCGTCCTCATCCTCAAACGTGGCAGACAGGACGTCACGGACTGCAGCGTCAGCCTGAAGGCGGAGCGCGCCGAGACCGACCCCAAGGTCTTCACCCGAATTGCCTTCCATTACACTGTCAGTGGCCGCAATCTGAAGCCGGACAGCGTCGAGCGGGCGATCAAACTGTCTTATGACAAATACTGTTCCGCCACGATCATGCTCAGCAAGACCGCCCAGATCGAACACACCTGGGAGATCGTGGAGGCCTGAGCCGAGCAGTCATTGAGCGTGGCGTGGCAGGACACTCAAACCCAATAGGCGACGCCCGTCATGACTCTTGAGCTGGCCTTCATTGCAGCCTTCACCGGACCGGGCAGGTCTACCGCTCCCAGCCGTATGGCAGTGTCTGCGTGCTCCGCTTCATCTTTCTTCATCTGGGTCACGATTTCCCGCGACTTGAGATCCAGCGGAGGCAAGCGATCCAGATGGCTCTTCAAGTGACTCTCCACCTGGCGCTCCGTCTCCGCGAGGAAACCCAGATTGACACCATCACCGAAGCGCGCCGCGAGGATGCCGATCGCCAGCGACCCGCCGTACCAAAGCGGGTTGAGCAGGCTCTTGCGCCCCCCAAGCTCAGCAATGCGGCGCTCCGTCCATGCCAAGTGTTCAGTTTCCTCCTGGGCCGCGGACTCCAGGGCGCGCTTGATCCCTTCATCCTTGGACATCAGGGCCTGCCCTTGGTATAGGGCCTGAGCACAGATCTCACCACAGTGATTCACCCGCATGAGCGACGCAGCGTGACTCCGCTCGTCATCAGACAGGTCTGCCTCGGGAAGGTTTCCCCCAGGAACGGGCCTCAGTGTGCTGGCGTTTGCAAAAACCGTTCGCAAAGCCCTGTCAAAACCCACGATGAGTTGGTCAAGCATGTTTGACGACTCCGAAAAGACAACTCTTCAACGAACGGGGGCTGCACTGCGCAGCAAGCCGAGGATCTCATCTCTGGTCGGCAGGACGGCCCCGGGAGGACAGAAGAACTCTTTCGCCAGAACGGCGTACTGGCGGTTCAGCGAGTTGTCAGAGATGCGTTGCCATTCCGCAGCGCGGGGCAGAACCCACTCGCTCTTTCCACGGCCAATCGCATACAGCTTCCGCTCGGCCGTTTCACAGCGCATACCTTCGTAACTCAGATTCTCAGCCCCACCCGCAGCCCGGACAAGCAGCGTGAAACGCACGATGCCGTCATCGCCAAGGCGCAACGACCGCCCGTCGACATAGAACGCCGCACTGGCATTTGAACTGACATGAAAGGGGATGAGGTCTTTCTCGAACGGCAAGGGGGGAAGCTCTAGCGCGCCCTCCTTCCACTCCGGCTTTGCCTCATCTTCGAACAGGGCGGTACGCCCCCCCATACACGCGGAAAGCAGCGCGGCCCAGACAACGGCAACCACGCCCGCCATAGGGGGACGCAAACTGGAAAAGACAGAAACCATGACAGCTTTCACAAAAGGCGGCCTTGGATTCTAGCGCCTCCCGCCCCACCGGACCAACCGTGGCAGGAGGCCCGGGTCAACCTGCGATGGCCGCCTCGATTTCGGCAAAGGTGCGCGCCACTTCGGTCGTCTGGAGGGGAATACCCATCTGGCGAGCGATCTGCGATGCAGAAAATATCCCTCGCAACGACAGATCGCCGTTCCCTCCCTCCTCCACAACCAGTGCATGCTGACGACCGCACGCCTTTAGGGTCGAAACCACATGGCCCACCTCCGAGCGAAGGACGTCGGACAGCGAAACGGCATCGAGCTCTTCCGTGGCAACCATGATGTCCCGAACGACAAGCTCCTCGTGGCGCATCATCCGCTCACCCGCCACGCGCGTCGGCTTTTCTCCCAAGAGATCGTTGGAAGTGATCACACCGACGACACGCCGGCTGAGGTCGGTCACAAATAGCAGACGAACCCCGCGCAGGATCATGCTGTGATTGGCCTGAGCCAGCGAAAGATCATGGGCAATTGTCGCCGCGGGAATTTTGCGCAGGTCGGTCATGACCTCTATGGCTGGCGAAGATGCCGTGACCTTCGCCATGCTCCATGGGTCGGAAATCTCGCAGACCCCGCTACGGACACGAAACTGTTTGATCGGCTGATAGTGCAAGCGCTCCATGGTGTCTCCTCCCATTGTGCCCTACATCAGGAGCCGGACCTGCGGAAGCAGCCCCGGCAATCACGCCGCCAGACGACGGCGAAAGAACCGACAACAACAGCCGTGAGACCGCAGCCCCCGCTTCGAGTTTCCTGGTGCTTACGAGGAAACAGGGGGATCCGCGCCATCCGGTGGCGAATCAAACAGCCGGTAACTGTCCGGGATCTCGAAGAAGCGATCGCGAAACAACAGCCGGGCAAGCTCCAGCAGGGCCGACTGATAGACCCCCCGCTTGAACTCGATCACCGCTTCCAGTGGTACCCAGTAATAGCTCCAGCGCCAAGCATCGAATTCAGGGTGATTGCTCGCACGCAGGCAAACATCGGAGTCACGCCCCACCAACCGGAGCAGAAACCAGATCTGCTTCTGCCCCCGATAAGTGTTTCGCCACTCCCGCTTGATCCAGTGCTTGGGCACGTCATAGCGCAACCAGCCGCGCGTGCGGCCAATGATGCGGACGTGCTCAGGCTTCAAGCCGACTTCTTCGAAGAGCTCACGGTACATAGCCTGTTCCGGCGATTCGCCGTGCTTGATTCCGCCTTGCGGAAACTGCCAGGAATGTTCTCGTATCCGTTTGCCCCAGAAAACTTCGTTGCGCGCATTCACCAGAATGATGCCGACGTTAGGCCTGTAGCCTTCACGGTCGAGCATGGTGCAACCTTTAATTCATGAACTGGCCGGAATTCTTCCACATTTCCCCCTGTCGTGAAAGAACAACGCCCTGATTCGGTGCGCCGCAAGACAAGCACTGCCAGTCTGCCTTGTGCACGGTAAAATTACAGGCTGTACTTTCAAACGGATCCGGTCCATGCGTGCCTCCCAGTTCTTCCTCTCCACCCTCAAGGAAGCCCCGTCCGACGCCGAAGTCATCAGTCACAAGCTCATGATGCGGGCGGGCCTGATCAAACGGCTCGCGGGTGGTATCTATACTTGGATGCCGCTTGGCCTCCGCGCCCTGCGCAAGGTAGAGGCGATCGTGAAGGAAGAGATGAACCGTGCCGGCGCCATCGAGTTGCTGATGCCCGCAGTCCAGCCCGCCGAACTCTGGCAGGAATCCGGACGCTGGGACTTCTACGGCCCTGAGCTGCTGCGCTTCAAGGACCGCCACGACCGTGACTTCGTGATCGGCCCGACCCACGAAGAAGTCATCACCGACGTCGTGCGTCGTGACCTGAGGAGCTACCGGCAACTGCCCAAGCACTTCTACCAGGTGCAGATGAAGTTCCGTGACGAGATCCGGCCGCGCTTTGGCGTCATGCGCGGCCGTGAGTTCCTGATGAAAGACGGCTACTCCTTCCACAGCTCCTTCGAGGACCTGCAGCGGGAATACCGCAACATGTACGACACCTACCACCGCATCTTCAACCGCCTCGGTCTGAAGTTCCGCGCGGTGGCCGCAGACACCGGCTCTATCGGCGGCACGGGCTCCCATGAATTCCACGTCATCGCAGAAACCGGCGAGGACGACATCGCCTACTGCCCCACATCCGACTACGCCGCCAACGTGGAACTGGCCGAAGCTCTGGCGCCCACCACTCCGCGTCCGGACGCGACCGCAGCCCTGACCAAGGTGCACACGCCGGGCGTCAAGACCATTGACGAGCTGGCAGCCTTCCTGAAGGTGCCGGCCACGAGCACCGTCAAGGCCATCGTCGTCGACGGTGACGACAGCACCGGCAACAAGCCGGTGCTGCTGCTCCTGCGTGGCGACCACGAACTGAACGAAGTAAAGGCCCAGAAGATCGCCGGTGTGAAGAATCCGCTGACCTTCGCCTCCCCTGCCGCCATTCTTGCCGCGTTTGGTGCCAACGCAGGCTCGCTCGGCCCCGTGGGCTTTGAGGGCCGCGTGGTGATGGACCGCAGCGTGGCCGCCATGGCCGACTTCGTTACCGGCGCCAACGAGGACGACCATCACTACACCGGCGTGAACATCGGGCGCGATTTCCCGGAGGCCGAAGTGGCCGATCTGCGCAATGTCGTGGCCGGCGATCCCTCACCCGATGGGCAGGGCACCCTTGAGATCTGTCGTGGCATTGAAGTCGGCCATATTTTCCAGCTCCGCACCAAGTACGCTGAAGCCCTGAACTGCAAGTTCCTCAACGAGCAGGGCAAGGAACAGATCATGGAGATGGGCTGCTACGGAATCGGTGTATCGCGCATCCTGGGCGCCGCCATCGAACAAAACAACGACGCGCGCGGCATCATCTGGCCCGACGCCATCGCCCCGTTCCAGGTCGCCATTGTGCCCATGGGCTACGCCAAGTCGGATGCGGTGCGCGACGCAGCCAACGCCCTCTACACCGAGCTTGTTGCAGCGGGCATCGATGCCTTCCTCGACGACCGGGACGAACGCCCCGGTTCGCTGCTGGCCGACAATGAACTGATCGGCACGCCGCATCGCGTCGTCATTGGCGACCGCGGTCTGAAGGAAGGTGTGGTCGAGTATCAAGGGCGTCGCGACGCGGAAGCCACCAAGCTGGCCCTCAACGAAGTGGCCAGCCTCGTCATCGGCAAGCTGAAGGGCTGACCCATGGCTGCATTGAACCGCACCCTCGCCTCAAGCTTCCTTGCCCTGTCGCTGATGGGAGCAGGGGCGGGCGCATGGGCCGGCAATCAGCAATATCAGCCCCTCGCCGCCAGCGTGCAGGCAGCCCTGCACGCTGCGGTGGCGGATCAGGCGCCCCTTGATGCGAGCTTCCAGCGTTCGGCGGAGCGGGCCCGCTGGCTCTCCGAGATGTCGCAACGCCTGGCGAGGCGCATTCCCGACGAAAGCTATCGCTCGGAACTCCTTCGTGCGGTGCACTACGAAGCCAGCCGGGCGGGTCTCGACCCACAGCTTGTCCTGGGACTGATCCAGGTGGAAAGCGGCTTCAAGAAGTATGCGGTGTCGTCGGTCGGTGCCCGTGGCTACATGCAGGTAATGCCCTTCTGGGCCCGTCTCATCGGCACCGAAGACACCAACCTCTTTCACATGCGCACCAACCTGCGCTTCGGATGCACGATCCTGCGCCACTACCTTGACATCGAGAAGGGCGATCTCTTCCGGGCCCTCGGTCGTTACAACGGGAGCCTGGGCAAGGCCGAGTATCCGAACATGGTCCGTGCAGCCTGGGAACACAACTGGTCCTACCCAAGCTACCGACTGGCCCAGAACCCCTGAAACAAAGGCATATGAACGAGACGGGCGCCCAGCAGGCGCCCGTTCTGCATTCAAGATACCTGAATCATCCCACGATGATCCCGCCACCCAGGCACACCCGGCTCTCGTAGATCACCACACTCTGCCCCGGCGTCACCGCCCACTGGGGCTGGGCAAAGGCAATCTCCGCCCGCCCGCCCGCCAAGACATCAATCTCGCAGGGCGCATCCGGCGTGCGATAACGCGGCTTGGCGGTGTAAACCCAGTGGGTGCGCGGATCCTTCCCCGACACCCAGGACAGGTCGGCAGCAATCATCCGGTCCTTGAGCAAGGCCGGATGATCGTGCCCCTGCACAACGTAAAGCACATTGCTGGCCACGTCCTTGACTGCCGCATACCAGGCATCGTGATCCCCGGCGTCATCCTGGTTACCCTTGATGCCACCAATCTGCAGGCCTTTGCGCTGACCGATGGTGTGGTGCATCAAGCCCTGGTGCTGACCAATGACCTTGTTGCCCTCCAGGGTTCGGATCTCACCCGGCCTGGCGGGCAGGTAACGGGACAAGAACTCGCGGAAGGGCCGCTCGCCGATGAAACAGATGCCGGTGGAGTCCTTCTTGGCATGGACGTGCAAACCGGCCGCTTCGGCCATCTTGCGCACATCCCGCTTGTAGAGGTGACCAATGGGAAACAGGGTTCTGGAAAGCTGGGCCTGGTTCAGACGATACAGGAAGTAGCTCTGGTCCTTGGTCCCGTCCTCCGCTTTCAGTAGTTGGTATTCCGTCCGCCCATCGTTGGTCCATTCACGCACCTGCGCATAGTGGCCGGTAGCAATGTAGTCGGCACCAAGGGTCAGGGCGTGGTCCAGGAAGGCCTTGAACTTGATCTCGGAATTGCACAGGATGTCCGGATTCGGCGTACGCCCCGCCTCGTACTCCTGCAGGAAGTCGGCAAATACCCGATCCTTGTATTCCTTCGAAAAATTCACCACCTCCAGTTCGATACCCAGCACATCGGCCACCGATACGACATCGACGAGATCTTCCCGGGTCGAACAATATTCGCTGTCGTCGTCATCCTCCCAGTTCTTCATGAACAGGCCGACCACGTCATAGCCCTGCTGCTTGAGCAGCAATGCCGCCACAGACGAATCCACCCCGCCGGACATGCCGACAACAACCTTCTGCTTACGAGACATTCGGTCCCTCTCCATCCAGCCAATCTTCCAGGGGCAACACCACGGCCGGATCGCCATGCTCCCCAAACCACGAATCCACCACAAATCGCGCCCCCGCGTCGGGCGCCTCACCATTGGTCTCGCGAATCACTGCCGAGAAATGCTGGGTCACCAGCCAGCGCACCCGACGCTGGATCGGCTCCACCGCATGGAAACGCATCATCCTGCGGCCTTCCATCATTCTCAGGAAACCGGAAGTCGTCTCGGCATGATCAATGCAATCCATCATTCCATGGACTCCGTCATCGAGGAAGTCCCCAGGGCGATCTGCGTGGATCGGCGACTGCTCACCGGCCCACAGGTACAACTGGCCGACCACCAGTGACAGGATCGCCCGTTCGGCCACCGGCGTGTCCGCCAACCCCAGCCGCCGCCCAAGCTCGGTGAGCCTGGTTTCCGAAAAAGACACCTCCTGCCGAGCCACGCAGCCGTAGTTGAAACAGACTGTGGCCCGCTCATCCGCCAGAACAATGCCCGCCCACAGCAAGGCGGCGGCGGCAACTGACTTCATGATGCGTCGTAGTGGCGGATCAGTTCCAGCGGATACCTGCACCCGGCAAGGTAATCCTCGCAACACTGCAGGATCAGCGGGCTGCGATGACGCTCCCGCGTCGCCTTGATCTCGTCAAGCGTCATCCACACCGCGCGCACGATACCGGCATCCAGCGAACGCTCCGGCTCGAAACCGCACAGCTCACCACCAAAGGCAAAACGCAGGTAGGTCACATCACCGACCGGCCGCGGCCACTGATATATGCCGACCAGAAACGAAGGGCGGAACCCATGGGCCGTTTCCTCCAGCGCCTCACGGGATGCAGCCGCAACCAGCGACTCCCCCTGCTCCAGGTGGCCAGCGGGCTGATTGAAGCGCAAGCCGTCCTCGGTCTCTTCCTCCACCAACAGGAAGCGTCCCTCGCGCTCCACCACGGCCGCCACAGTGACATTCGGTTTCCAGCTTCTCATGGCGATCCCGCAGACAAAGATCGTATTTTACCCCCTTCCGAGCGACGGTCCGCAGCCGCCCGGAATGAGCTAGAATCGGGGGTTTGAATTCACTGTTTCAGCTGGAGATACCCATAATGTCAATGGCAGACCGCGACGGTTTCATCTGGTTCGACGGCAAACTCGTGCCGTGGCGTGAAGCAACCACCCACGTGCTCACCCACTCGCTCCACTATGGCCTGTCCGTATTCGAGGGCGTCCGTGCGTACAACACCGTCAAGGGCACGGCGATCTTCCGCCTCGCCGAGCACACCCAGCGCCTGCTCAACTCCGGCAAGATCTACATGATGAACATTCCTTACACCAAGGAAGTCCTCATGGAAGCTCAGCGGGAGGTCGTTCGCGTCAACAAGCTCGAAAGCTGCTACCTCCGTCCGATCGCCTTCTACGGCTCCGAAAAGATGGGCATTTCCACCAAGGGTGCGACGGTGCACGTGGCCATTGCCGCGTGGCCGTGGGGTGCCTACCTGGGTGAAGATGGCCTGCAGCGTGGCATCCGGGTAAAGACGTCATCCTTCGCCCGCCATCACGTCAACGTCACGATGCCCCGTGCCAAGCTGGCCTCCACCTACGCCAACTCCATCCTGGCCAATCTGGAAGCCACCGACGCCGGCTATGACGAAGCCCTGCTCCTCGACACCAACGGCTTTGTGGCCGAAGGCGCCGGCGAAAACCTTTTCGTGATCAAGGATGGCGCCATCTACGAACCCGAGATCGCCTCGGCCCTCACGGGCATCACCCGCAGCTCCATGATCCAGGTTGCCAAGGAGTTCGGCCTGGACGTGATCTCCAAGCGCATCACCCGAGACGACATCTACATCGCCGACGAAGCCTTCTTCACGGGCACCGCCGCCGAGGTCACGCCGATTCGTGAGCTTGATGGACGTGTGATTGGTGAAGGCCACCGTGGTCCGATCACCGAGAAACTGCAATCCCGCTTCTTCGAGATCGTGAACGGCAAGGCACCTGAATACGAACACTGGCTGTCATTCATCTAAGATCCCAGGAGAGATCCATGCCCGAGAATCAGGACAAGACCAAGCCGATCACAGTCACCGCCAAGGAGCTCCCGCTCCACTGCCCGATGCCCGACACCCCCCTGTGGGCGCGGCATCCTCGCGTTTTCCTGGACGTGACGGCCGAAGGCAAGGTTACCTGCCCCTACTGTGGAGCCCAATACGTCTTCTCCGGCGAACTGCCCAAGGGACATCACTGAGCTTTCGTACAGGCTTCGGCCAGCACGGGGGCGGAAACGCCCCCGTGTCACGTCAAGACGTCCACCCTGGAGCCCGCCGCATGAGCAGTCCTATCTTCACCACCCCTGACGAGGTCGAAGCGGCCTTTTACGCGGCCCTCGCCCACGCGGATCTCGACCGCATGATGGCGATCTGGTCCGAAGATGACGAGGTTGTCTGCGTTCATCCGGGCAGCATCCGCCTGATCGGACTGGTTGCCATTCGCGAGTCCTGGCGCCAGTTGTTTGCCAGCGGAGCCCGCATCACCGTCAGTGCCACCCACCCGGTACGCTGGTCCAACCTGATGACCGCCGTCCATACGGTGCACCAGCACGTGCACGTGGAAGGAGACGACCGTCTCCACCCACCCATCATCGCCACCAACGTCTTCGCCCGTGGAGCCCTCGGCTGGAAGATGGTGATGCATCATGCCTCCCCCGCCCCCGACATGGATAACCTGCACAGCAACGACAGCCCGCACATCATCCATTGACGCCGTCGCTCACGCGCTATAGCGCCCCTCTCTGGCTTCCCGGTGGCCACGCCCAGACCATCTGGCCACTTCTGCGCACGGGGCCTCTCCCCGATTACCGGCGCGAACGCTGGGACACCCCCGACGGCGACTTCATCGATCTGGACTGGCTCCCCCATCGTCCTGGCGCCCCCCTTGTCGTCCTCTTTCATGGACTCGAAGGTTCAAGTCACTCCCCCTATGCCCGCAGCTTCATGCGGCGGCTCGAGAGCACTGGCTGGAATGGCGTCGTGCCCCACTTCCGTGGCTGCTCCGGCGAACCAAACAGACTGCCCCGGGCATACCACTCAGGCGATGCGGAAGAGATTGGCTGGATACTGGCGCGCCTCGCCTGCCTGCACCCAACAGCCCCCCGCTTTGCAGCCGGCGTATCCCTGGGCGGCAATGCCCTGCTTCTCTGGCTGGGAACCCGAGGACGCGATGCCTGCCGGACTATCGACGCTGCGGCTGCCATCTGCCCTCCCGTCGATCTGAGCGCTGCCGGCCATAGCCTTGGACGAGGTTTCAATCGCGTCTACACCCGCCACTTTCTGCGCACTCTCAAACACAACGCCGCCGCCAAACTGCGCCAGCACCCCGGCCTTTTCGACCTCGAAAACATGCTTCGCACCACGAACCTGTATGAGTTCGACAATCTGGTGACGGCACCGCTGCACGGCTTTCGCAATACGGACGACTACTGGCATCGCGCATCCAGCAAACCCCACCTGAAGGGTATCTGCGTCCCCACCCTGGTGCTCAATCCTCTCAACGACCCTTTCCTTCCTCCGAGCTTCCTGCCCGATCACCTGGACGTCTCCGCCTCAGTCACCCTTGAGCAGCCTGCAGAAGGTGGCCATGTGGGCTTCGTATCAGGTGGATGGCCGGGAAATCTCGACTGGCTCCCCCGACGCCTGGTGCACTTTTTCACGATCAGCCACAATTCCTGACGCACAAGCTTCCCGGGCGCCGAGGTGTCATGGTGCACCGCGTATAATCCAAGGCTCATTTCCCAATACCGGAGCCTCCAGCATGTTTGTCCCCGCCCCCGAGATCTTCAAGGCCTATGACATTCGTGGCATCGTCGACAAGACACTGACCGCCGAAGCCGTCCGAGCCATCGGCCATGCCCTCGGTTCGGAAGCCGTCGCGCGTGGCCAGAAGGCCATCGCCGTCGGCCGGGACGGTCGTCTTTCCGGGCCCGAATTGGCCGGCGCCCTGTCCGACGGCATTCGTGCCGCTGGCGTGGACGTGGTGGACGTGGGCTGCGTGCCCACCCCCCTGACCTACTTTGCGGCTTATGAGCTGGGCACGAACTCCTGTGTCTCCGTCACCGGCAGCCACAACCCCCCCGATTACAACGGCCTGAAGATGGTCCTCGGTGGTCAGACCCTGTTCGGCGAACTGATCCAGGCCCTGCGGCAGCGCATCATCGATGGCAACCTGGTCAATGCCGCCGTCCCGGGCAAGCTCACCCAGGCCGATGTGGTTCCCGCCTACGTAGAAAAGATCATCGGTGACGTGAAGCTCTCCCGCCCGATGAAGATCGTCATGGACTGCGGCAACGGCGTTGCCGGCGCAGTGGCACCGGAACTCTTCAAGCGCCTCGGCTGCGAACTGGTCGAGCTGTTCTGCGAAGTGGATGGCAACTTCCCCAACCACCACCCGGACCCGTCGAAACCGGAAAACCTGGCCGACGTGATCCGCGCCCTGAAGGAAACGGACGCCGAGATCGGCCTGGCCTTCGACGGAGATGGTGACCGCCTGGGCGTAGTGACCAAGGACGGCGAGATCATCTTCCCCGACCGCCAGCTAATGCTGTTTGCCGAAGACGTGCTCACCCGCGTGCCGGGCGGCGAGATCATCTACGACGTCAAATGCACCCGCAACCTGGCGGGCTGGATCAAGGATCGCGGTGGCAAGCCCACCATGTGGAATACCGGCCACGCCCTGGTCAAGGCCAAACTCAAGGAAACCGGCGCCCCCCTGGCCGGCGAGATGAGCGGCCATGTCTTCTTCAAGGAGCGCTGGTACGGCTTTGACGACGGCCTTTACACCGGCGTCCGCCTCCTCGAGATCGTGTCCCGTCAACCGGACGCCAATCCGGTCCTCAAGGGCTTGCCCGACGCCATCAGCACGCCGGAACTGAACATCAAGATGAACGAAGGCGAACCCTTCGCTCTGGTGGACAAGCTCAAGGCGGAGGCAAGCTTCGAAGGCGCCGAGAGCATGCTCACCATCGACGGTGTTCGCGTCGAGTACGCCGACGGCTTTGGCCTGGCCCGCCCGTCCAACACCACCCCGGTGGTGGTGCTGCGCTTCGAAGCGGATACCCGGGAGGCCATCGAGCGCATCCAGGCCGACTTCCGCCGTGCCATCGAAGGCGTTTGGCCGGGCATTCAGCTGCCTTTCTGACACCCTGGCGACAGGTGTGAAGAACCAAAAGGGCCACCCAATCGGGTGGCCCTTTTTGCATGAATTGCTCGGAACCGGCTACAGGTCAGCGTGGGCGAACAGATTTCCTTCGACGATCTCCGGCAGCACCATCCCCCGGGACAGCATCCAGTCGCGCACTGCCTGCCCTGTGGCCTGGGGCCACGGGCGCAATCTATCCGGCGCAATCAATCGAAACTCGGCCAGCTCTTCATTCAGCACGATGTCGCCCCGCGCCTGCACGTGGTAGCCGAGCAGCAGCTCATTCTTGCGCAGGAAGGGATAAGCACCGAGAAGCCGCACTGACACGGCGTCGAGATTGACCTCTTCCTTCACCTCACGGGCCACCGCATCTTCCGGCGACTCACCCTTCTCCAGAAAACCGGTGACCAGCGCAAACATCCGCTCCGGCCAGGCATGATTGCGGGCGAGCAGGATTGCGCCATCCCTGTCCACGCACTCGATCACTGCGGCAACGACAGGCAAGGGGTTATCCCAGCGCACGAAACCACAGGCTGGCGTGTAGCAGGCCTGTCGCTCAGCGCCGGCCACATGCCCCCATTCAAGGGGGCTGCCGCACTGGGGGCAGAAACGCCAGGACGCTTGGCTCATCACACCCTCAACCCAGCTTGCCGCCAACCCAGGCCGCCACCGATGCCAGCGCCGCCGGCAATGCTGCCGCATCTGTGCCACCGGCCTGGGCCATGTCGGGACGACCGCCGCCCTTGCCACCCACCTGCTGGGCAACAAAGTTCACCAGCTCGCCAGCCTTGACCTTGCCGGTCAGGTCGGGGGTCACGCCGGCAATCAGGCTGACCTTGCCGTCCGACACACTGGCCAGCACCACGGCGGCGCTCTTGAGCTTGTCCTTGAGCTTGTCGAGGGTTTCGCGCAGGGCCGTCGAATCTGCACCTTCGAGCACTGCAGCCAGCACCTTGGCCCCAGCCACATCGGCCGCCTGGCTCACCAGGTCGTCGCCCTGGCTGGCAGCCAGCTTGCTCTTGAGCCGAGCCAGCTCCTTCTCCAGCGCCTTCACGTTGTCCATCACCTGAACCACGCGGGACAGCACTTCCTGAGGCTGGGCCTTGAGGGCGCTGGTCACCCCCTCAAGCAGCGCCTGCTGATCCTGCACCAGGGCCACCGCCACGTCGCCGCACACGGCTTCGATACGCCGCACACCAGCCGCCACGCCCCCTTCGAGGGTGATCTTGAACAGGCCGATGTCGCCCGTGCGGGCCACGTGGGTGCCACCACACAGCTCCTTGGAGGAGCCGATGCCAAGCACACGCACCTCGTCACCGTACTTTTCGCCAAAGAGCATCATGGCGCCGGTCTTCTGGGCGGATTCGATATCCATCACCCGCGCTTCGGTGGCCGCATTGGCGAGAATCTCCTCATTGACAATGCGCTCGATGCGGGCGATCTCCTCGGAGGTCACCGGCTGGGTATGGGCAAAGTCGAAACGGGTCTTGTCAGGATCGACCTGGGAACCCTTCTGCTGCACATGCCCGCCGAGCACTTCACGCAGGGCCTTGTGCATCAGGTGAGTGGCAGAGTGATGACGGGCCGTGCGGGCGCGGGCCTGGGTGTCGACCCGGGCGGAGACGCCATTGCCGACGCTCAGCTTGCCGGTCTTGACCACACCGTGATGACCAAAGACGGTGGCCTGGATCTTCTGGGTGTCCTCGACGGCAAAGATGCCATGCACGGAGCGCAGCTCGCCCCGGTCACCCACCTGACCGCCGGACTCGGCGTAGAAGGGCGTGTCGTCCAGCACGACAACACCCATGTCGCCTTCGGAAAGCTCATTGACCGGAACACCGTCCTTGTACAGGGCCAGCACATTGCCCTTGGCCTCCAGGCCGTCGTAGCCGTGGAAGGTGGTCGCCGGGCCGTCGTACTCCAGGTTGGCGGCCATCTTGAACTTGCCGGCGGCGCGGGCCTGCTCCTTCTGGCGGGCCATGGCCGCATCAAAGGCCGCCCCGTCGACGGTCACGTTGCGCTCGCGGCACACGTCGGCGGTCAGATCCAGCGGGAAGCCGAAGGTGTCGTGCAGCTTGAACGCAGTCTCGCCATTGAAGACGGTATTGCCGGCCGCAGCCATCGCCACCAACTCCCCTTCGAGGATGGCCATGCCATTCTCGATGGTGGCAAAGAAACGGTCCTCTTCCTGCTTGAGGATGTCGGTGACGCGCTGTTGGCCGGCCTTCAGCTCGGGGTAGGCCTCGCCCATCTCGGCCACCAGATCGGGCACCATCTTGTGGAAGAAGGCTGCGCGGGCGCCCAGCTTGTAGCCGTGGCGAATGGCGCGACGGATGATCCGGCGCAGCACATAGCCACGGCCCTCGTTACCGGGGATCACGCCGTCGGCGATCAGGAAGGAGCAGGCGCGGATGTGGTCGGCCAGCACCTTGAGGGACGGGCTGTCCATGTCGGCACCGGAGGTCTCGCGGGCGGCCGCAGCAATCAACGCCTGGAACAGGTCGATCTCATAGTTGGCATGCACGTGCTGGAGCACGGCGGAGATCCGCTCGAGGCCCATGCCCGTATCCACCGAGGGCTTGGGCAGCGGGTGCATCACGCCGGCCTCGTCACGGTTGAACTGCATGAACACGTTGTTCCAGATTTCGATGAAGCGGTCGCCGTCTTCTTCGGGGGACCCCGGGGGGCCGCCCCAGATGTGCTCGCCGTGATCGTAGAAGATCTCGGTGCAGGGGCCGCAGGGGCCGGTGTCGCCCATCATCCAGA